>VOFJ01002812.1_pt1 | contig 235092 bp, 220 predicted proteins | sample 5384081 | NCBI WGS metagenome assembly VOFJ01 (sample SAMN12384729, study PRJNA508395) | human gut metagenome | isolation source: healthy gut I | host: Homo sapiens | reverse complement strand
AACTCCATTTATGGTGGCAATTCCCCACTTTATATTGTGGACGGAGTACCTAATACAGACTTATTCAACAATCTGGCTCCAAATGACATACAATCAATAGAAGTCTTGAAAGATGCTTCGGCAACTGCTATTTATGGTTCTCGCGGTGCAAACGGAGTAATATTAGTTACTACCAAAAGAGGGGCTGAAGGTAAGACAAATATTCACTTGGAAACAGAACAATCAATATCTACCATTGCCAAAAAGCTAGATCTATTAAGTGCAAGTGAATATGCAGAATTCTATAATGAGTATCGTCGGGAAAAAGGAGCAACTCAAGACTTCTTTTCTCAAGATGAAATCAACCAGTGGAAAAAGAATGGTGGTACGGATTGGCAGGATTTAATGTTTAGGACAGCTCACACCCAGAACTACAAACTATCCATTTCAGGAGGTATTCCGAAACTTCAATATTTAGTATCTATGAATATGATGGACATAGAAGGTATTTTGAAGGAATCGAAAAGCCAGAAATTCAGTTTAAGGTCTAACATAACTGCCGACGTCACTAATTGGTTGAAGATGAACTTAGATATGAATGCCGTAAGACGGAAAACAAATAAAAAACGGTCCGCGTGGTGGAGTTGGAACCATTATAGCAGATGCAATTACCTATAGCCCTACTTTAAAATTAAAAGATGAAGAAGGAAACTGGTTGAGAGATAATATCAACTCAACCAAGGACAATCCTTATGGTCGATTGACTCAGGACTTGGATGAAAGCTACACCAACTACCTAGCTGCAAATCTACAGTTTATGGTGCAACTACCTGTTAAAGGCTTGAGTATGAATTTCCAGGGTGCCGCTCATTACAAAGACTACAAAAAAATCGTTGGATGAAATCCAATGCAAACGATTTACGTGCTCAGAACAATTCTGCAAACAATAATCAGAACGACAGTTTTGACTGGTATAATGTAAATCAAATAAACTATGTGAGAGAATGGAAAGACCATAAGTTGAACCTCATGGGAGCAATGGAGTTATCACAATCAACAACTACAGGGTTGTCTAATGAAGTCGCCAATCTAAGAACAGAATCCGTTGAATTCTGGAATTTGAGTTTAGGAAATATGAACCTGTTCAGCAATTCATTCTCACGCTCTTCATTGGTTTCATTTATGGGACGTGCTATGTATCAGTTCAAGGATAGGTATCTGCTGACCGCGACTATCAGACGGGATGGCTCTTCCAAATTCCAAGGTAAGAATAAATGGGGGAATTTTCCATCAGTTGCCGTTGCCTGGAGAATGTCAGAAGAATCTTTTATAAAGAATCTCAATATCTTCGATGTCCTGAAACTGAGAATAAGCTGGGGTAATACCGGTAACCAAGCTATTGGTGCTTATTCTACTTTAGGACTTTTAGCTGAATCAAAGTATGGTTGGGGAGGTACAAGTGATTACCCCGGATACGGAGTTTCCGGACCTGCCACTCCCAATCTGACATGGGAAAAAACCACTCAATATGATTTAGGTTTAGATATGGCATTTGCAAATAACAGAATTCTGGCAAATATAGACGTATATCAAAAAAGAATACGACGGGCTTATTGCTGAAAAGAAACCTATACCTTACTATGATGGCGGAGGAACCACTTGGGTAAATCTTGGTGAAGTGAAAAACAGAGGTCTTGAGTTCTCCTTAACCGGAATCCCCATTCAAAGCAAGAATTTAGTATGGGAAAGTACATTCAATGTATCCTACTCAAAGAATGAAGTCGTCAGCTTAGGAGATGAAACGAGGTTGCATCCGGGAACAAAATTAGACCAAGCTTCTCTCAATACAGCTGTACTGCAAGTAGGAAAACCGCTAGGTAGCATCTACGGATACATTTGGGAAGGTTTATGGCGCACTGACGAAGCAGACGAGGCAGCCAAATGGGGGCAAAAGACCAGGAGATAATAAATTTAAAGAGAAAAACGTGAATTACAAATTGGAATCTGATGATGCAGATATTATCGGGCAGGCATTTCCTGATGTAATATTAGGATGGAGCAATACTATCAAATGGAAGAATTTAGATTTCAACTTATTCTTCCAGGTTCACTAGGAGCTGACCGTTTGAATTTATCACGCTATCTCACCAATGAAGGTATCAGTGATTCACGTTTTATCACCTCTAAAGAAGGTTATTATAACAGATGGACCCCCGAAAACCAAAATACAAAGATACCGAATCCGTTTAGTTCAACAATCAATTCCAGATTTGAAACTGCCCAATATTTGGAAAAGGCTGATTATCTAAGATTAAAGAATATAAGTATTGCATATACAATCCCCAGAGCAAAAACAAAATTTGCAGATATCAGAATCTCCCTGAGTGCTCAAAATTTATTTACGATCACTTCTTACACAGGATATGATCCGGAAGGAACAATGGATATCACAAGCAATGGAGGTAATAGTGACATTAATGCAGGCGTTGATGGCGGTTCATACCCATTGCCAAGAACATTTACTTTGGGGCTTGGATTCTCATTTTAGTTTAACCAATAAAATAGATGTAAAATGAAAAATATATTGATTTATAGCATATTATTATTTGCTTTATGTTCTTGCATGACAATTTCCTGGAAGAAGACCCTCGTGGCAAACTTACTCCTTCTTCTTTCTTCTCAAGTCCGGAAGATTTGGATATGGCTATAACTGGAATGTATAACAAATATTACCAGACTAACGCCCGCGTCTTCAGAGCCATTTATGTGTGGTGTGCAGATGATGTAACAGCCCATAGTGGTGGTAATAAGTCGCGTTTCTCGGAATATGACCGGTTTAATTTCAATTCAGGAAACACTGATATTCTTGAAATGTATCAACTCTATTATCAGACAATCAAAGCTTGTAATTATGTGATTAATAATGCAGAAAGAACACCGGTTGAGAAATCTTTTCTGGAGCCGAGACTGGGACAAGCCTATTTCCTGAGAGCATTAAACTATTTTATGCTTGTACGTATTTGGGGACGTATACCTCTGGTCACAGAGAATGAGATAAATTACAATACCCCAAAAGCAGAGGTGAATAAAATATATGAATTAATAGAATCGGATGCATTAACGGCAGAAAGAATGCTGCCGGATAATCATAAGATAGCCCCCTATTTTCAGAACGGAATTAATGTAGCTCCTAACAAAGGCGCTGCAAAAGCTTTACTAGCCTCTGTTTACATGACAGAAGCAGGCTGGCCTCTGAAAAAGGGAGCAGAATATTATGATAAGGCAGCTGCAAAATATAAAGAAATTATTGAGAATGAAGCTACTTATGGTTATATATTAGAGCCGGATATACGCACATTGACTAAAGAACCTGAGGCTAATTACTCCAAGGAAATAGTATTTGGAGAGTTCCATAACAAAACGAAAAACTATTTCTCTGGTCCTAAAAGCGAATTACCCGAGGAGTCCGGTGGATGGTGTGACTATATGGTTGAATTGGAATTTTTCAGAAGTATGCCGGAAGGAATACGTAAAGATGCCTGGTTCTTGACTAAAGTGACGATGACCGGACAGGAACGTAATCCGGAAACAGGACGTTATCCTTTATTGGATTGGGGGACGACCCCGCAACCAATCAGAAACATCCTTATTGGAAGAAGAACATAGAAAGCTCGGACTGGGTATTTAATTATAATGACGGGTATTACGAAACTAAAGGGATTTCAAGTGCAAGCGGGAAAACCAGAATGATATTTAGATATGCTGATATTTTACTACTGTATGCTGAAGCGGTTGCTTATGGAAGCAAGAATATTGATGATTTAGCATTTGACTGCATGTGGAGAGTACAAAAAAGAGCAGGAGTCCCACTCATCTCAAAGGATGTAACTAAGGCATACTTCCAAAAAGCTGTTCTGGATGAGAGACGGTGGGGAAACCGCAGGTATGGAACATAGCTGTATGGGGCGTTTCTTTACCATGCAAAGACATGAGATTCTTCATTTGCAAAAAAAAAATTATAGAGATGCAGCCGAGCTTTCTTTAAATCCCAATTTAACATTAAGCGAAGAATTCTATTATTTCCCGATACCAGATAATGAACTCCTGATAGTTCCTGGACTAAAAGATTGATTCTACTTTTCTAAAATGAGGGTTTTAAGAGTTTGCATTTCTTTTGAAACCCTCTTTTATTTATAAAACATTTAATATGAAATACTTCAGTGTAATATTAGTATTATGCTTGTCCCTTTCTATGGTTCAAGCTCAACAAACCTCTTTTTTGTAAATCCTTTCATTGGCACTTCCGATGATCATGGACAAACCGACCCATCCGCAACCATTCCGTTTGGAATGATTAAACCGGGACCAGAAACGATACCTCGCGGAAACGGAGGTTATGATTATCAATCACAACAGCTGAAAGGATTCTCACAGACCAGGATGTCTGGAGTAGGTTGCATAGGTGTCGGAGGAAATCTGTTGATAACACCTTTTGTCGGAACATCATGCAAGCCCCAAAAGATGAATAAAGCTTCGGAAGTAGCAGTTCCTGGATATTATAGCATAACTTTAGATAATCAGCTTAAAGTTGAAATTACTACAGGCAGGACTGCCGCTATCTATCGTTTTACTTATCCGTCTACAGAGGCAGCAGGCATAAAAATAGATTTTAAACATTCTTATGGTAAACATATCGCCGAAGAGCATAATATTGTAGGAAACAATGCAGTAAGGGGATTCGTGCGTTCCGCCTGCACTTGCGATTTAGGTAGTTACAAATTTTATTATTATATTGAGAAAGATAAATCTGCCTGTAAACCGGAAAACAACGATTCTGAATTGCTATGGAAGTTCCAGACAGAGCCTAATGAACAAATTATACTAAAAATAGGATTATCCTCCGTCAGTGCAGAAGAAGCTGAAGCGAATCTCAAACAAGAATGCTCGGACCTGTCTTTCGAGCAAATACGCGCCAATGCACGTGCCAACTGGGGAAATTTATTGGGGCACATACAAGTAGAGACTCCTGATGAAGACTTAAAGACATCATTTTATACACGGCTCTATCATGCTTGCCAAACTCCTTTCACAATCAATGATTATTCCGGCAGTTACAGGGGAAGTGATGGAAAAGTATATAAAAACCAGCAGTTACCCTATTATCATGGTTGGTCCATTTGGGACACCTACCGAACAAAATATCCTCTGCTGTCTATTGTTTGTCCCACAGAATACAAACAGATGATTTCCTCACTTGCAGAGTTATACAAACAAAGGTAAGCCCCGCTCTGCAACGAAAACGGAACCGTTTTTGACAACACGTACAGAGCACTCTATTATCACGATTTTAGATGCATTGCAAAAAGGAATGTTTGATGGTTCTCTCGATGAACTACTTCCATTGATGCTAAAAGAGGCGGAAGACATCTCCAATGATTCACCTGACAAAGCATTGGAACGAGGATATGATTTCTGGGGAGTTTCCGAACTCGCAGGGAAAATGGGTAATAAAGAGTTAAAAAAAGAATTCTCTTCACGTTCTAAAGACTATAGGCCAATATGGTTACAGAAATTTAAGAACATTGGTCCTACTTCAGATATAATGCACGGTGACGGTTTGTATGAAGGTACTATATGGCAATACCGTTGGTTCGTACCTCATGATTTCGATTGGGTGATTTCTACTTTGGGCAGCAAGAAAAAGGTTTTGAGTGAATTAGATTATTTCTTTGAGAATAATTTATTCAACATGGGGAATCAACCTGATATACATGTTCCATTTCTATATTATTACCTTGGGGAACCATGGAAAACGCAAAAGTTAGTCCGTCAGATATTACTTGAACCTACCACTAATTATTACGGGACACATGAAAAGTGGGAAAAAAACCTTATATCGGCAAAATCTTCAATACCACTCCACAAGGGTACTTGAAAGAAATGGATGATGATGCCGGAACCATGTCTTCCTGGGTTTGTACTGTCCTCCATAGGATTATTTCCTGTCTGCCCAGGTATACCCTATTATTGGATAAATGCTCCGGTCTTTGATACGGTTACATTACACCCAACGTCTCAACAGGAATTTAAAATCCATGTAAATCGTCCTGATGCAGAGTGCCTCTATATTCAGAAAAGCAGTTTTAAACGGCAAAATCTTAAATAGAAGCTGGTTGAGCTATGACGAAATCATGCAAGGCGGAGATTTGACCCTAGAGTTAGGAAAGCTTCCTAATAAACATTGGGGACATAATACTGATTTTATAAAGTCACTATTTAAAAAAATAAATTAAATGAAAAGAAAGGAATGTTTTTGGTGGGTATTTGCTATAGTTGGAGTATGCTTTCTGAGCATAAGATGTAGTAATGTAAAAGAGGATTATTGCTGTTATGTGAATCCTTTTATTGGTAATGCAGATAATGGCCATACATTTCCGGGAGCTTGTGTACCATTCGGAATGATACAGGTAAGCCCGGAAAGTGGAAATGGTTCGTGGAGATATTGCTCCGGCTTTAATATCGAGGATGACTCTGTCATGGGATTTTCCCAAAATCATTTGAACGGTACGGGATGTCCCGACTTAGGAGATATATTGATCCTGCCATTTTGTGGCAATATACAAAATGGCAAATATAAAAGTCGATATGATAAAGAGCATCAAAAAGCTTATCCAGGATATTATTCGGTAGTTTTATCTGATTTTGAGGTGGATGTAGAGTTGACTGCGACACAGCGTACGGCCATGCATCGCTATACTTTCAGAAAAGAAGGACCGGCACACATTCTGGTAGACCTTCAAAGTGGAATTGTAAGTAAGGACGAGCAGCTACGAACTCATGTAATAGATGCAGAAATGCAACTTTTAGATCAACATAGCATTGCCGGAAAGAACAGGGTAAAGATGTGGGTAGAAAGAGAATTCTCCTATGTCATCAAATTCGATAAACCCTATATGGCAGTTAAGGAACTTCAACCCCAGAAAGGGGAAAAAGCCAAACGCCTTCTTCTTTCATTCGATTTAAAACAAGGAGAAAGCGTTCAAGTAAAAGTCGGACTGTCTACTGTCAGTATAGAAGGCGCACAGGAAGCATTGGAAAAAGAAAATCCGGACTGGAACTTTGAGAAGGTGAAGACTCAAGCTACCGAAGCCTGGAACAATTTATTATCACGTATAGACGTATCGGGCACAGAAGAGCAAAAAAGTAAATTTCTACACTTCCATTTACCACTTGTGTATCCAACCCAATAATATAACCGATGTGGATGGAAGATACAGGGGGGCTAATGACAGCATCCTCCATTCTCCCATAGGAGAATACTATTCTACCTTATCCTTGTGGGATACTTATCGTGCCGCTCATCCTCTATATACCTTTTTAGTGCCAGAGAAAGTCAATGAATTTGTCAATTCAATGTTATCTCATTGTGATATACAAGGTTATTTACCTATATGGGCTTTATGGGGCAAAAGAAAACCATTGTATGATTGGCAACCATGCTATACCCGTTATTGTAGAGGCATATCTGAAAGGGTATAAAGGTTTTGACCCGGAAAGAGCTTACGAAGCAATCAGAAAATCATCATTAGAGTCTCATCCCAAGTCTGATTGGGAAACATACAATCAGTATGGATATTATCCTTTCGATCTTATTCCTGAAGAATCAGTTTCCAGAACTTTAGAAAGTTGCTATGATGACTATTGCGTGGCACAGATGGCAAAAAGCATTAGGAAAAAAGGAAGATTATGATTTCTTTTTCTCAAAGAGCCCGCGCATATACATCCCTATTTGATCCGGCAACCAAACTCATGCGAGGAAAAGATTCACAAGGCAAATGGAGAGATCCTTTTGATCCTTTCAGATTATCACATGCCGGAACTTCCGGAGGGGATTATACTGAAGGCAATGCATGGCAGTATGTATGGCATGTGCAACACGATGTAGATTCTTTGATTGAAATGATGGGAGGAAATAAAGCATTTACAGCAAAACTCGATTCACTTTTCCGACTTGAGAACAAAACTGTAAATACAGGTTTTGTATCTGATGTGACCGGGCTTATAGGACAATACGCTCATGGTAATGAGCCCAGCCATCATGTGGCTTACCTATATAATTATGCAGGAGAGCCCTGGAAAACGCAAGAACTTATCCGTGAAATTTTTGATCGTTTTTATTTGCCCGTTCCCAACGGATTATGCGGGAATGACGATTGTGGACAGATGTCCGCATGGTATTTGTTCTCTGCTATGGGATTTTACCCCGTAGATCCTATCAGTGGAGAATATATTATTGGTGCTCCTCAATTGAAAGAAATGGTGTTACGTCTGGAAGGTGAAAAGAATTTCACCATTCGTGCTGAGAACTTATCGAAAGAGAATAAATATGTAAAGGCGGTCTTCTTGAATGGAAAAGAATTAAAACGCTTCAGAATCTTTCATCATGAAATCACAGACGGAGGTCTTTTAGAATTTATCATGACAGACAATCCGTCAAAACATTTAAATAGTTGATTATGAGAATATATATATTATCAATCCTTTTTTTTTTCTTTCTTGCTCTTCAGTATGGAGCAAAGAATATAATGCATCTTTCTTTGGCATAAAGTCTGATGGAGTAACGTTGAATACTAATTCTATCCAGACCGGCATTGACTATATTCACAAAGAAGGAGGAGGTATTCTAGTGTTTAATGTCGGCCGGTATTTAACAGGTAGCATTGAACTCAAATCGAATGTAGCGATACAATTAAAGGAAGGGGCAATACTGGTAGGCTCTCTAAACCCGTACGACTATAATATGGAAGGACCTTGCTATAGTATGATTCGAGCTATAAGTCAAAAGAATATAGCTATTTATGGGAAAGGAGTCATTGATGCACAAGGACGCCAAGTATCATATAATATAATCGACCAAGTGCATAAAGGTTTTATCAAAGATCCTCTGGAGAATGACAGACCGCGTAGACCGCGAGGGATTCATTTCAAGCAATGCCAGGGTATAACTATAGAAGGAATCACTATAAAAAACACCTGTGACTGGACACAGGAATACGAAGAGTGCGACTCGCTATGGGTGAGGGGAATTACAGTCGACAATAAAGCATATTGGAATAACGATGGTATTGATATCGTCGATTGCCGGAACGTAGTGATAGAAAATTCCTTCTTCGACGCTTCGGACGATGCAGTCTGCTTGAAATCCCATAAAGCCGAAGTTGCATGTCGAAACGTAGTGATTCGTAATTGTACCATGCGTTCGAGTGCTAACGGAATAAAATTAGGCACTATGACAGTTGGAGGATATGAAAATATCCGGATTATAAACAATAAGATTTATGATACTTATCGTTCAGCATTAACGATAGCCACTCCTGACGGAGGATATGTCCGAAACATTGTAGTGGATAGTTTACAAGCTTATAATACAGGAAATGCTATATTTCTTCGAATAGGCAACCGTACGCATTCGAATAAAATCGGAACAATGGACTCTATCCTTATTTCTAATTTGTATGTAGAAATTCCCGAAGGAAAACCGGATGCAGGCTATGAGTATGAGGGACCCATAGAACATATGCCTAGAAATATATCTCCGGCAAGTATCATTGGGCTAAAAGGGCATCCCATAACACACGTGACACTGAAAAATGTGGTAATCAATCATCCGGGTGCAGGAAAACCGGAAATAGCAAAAGTCGGTATGACTCCGGAAGAATTAGATAGAGTTCCTGAATTGGCTGATTCATATCCTGAATTTTCATGTTTCAAAGAACTCCCGGCGTGGGGGCTCTATCTCCGACATGTTGAGGGATTGCTTTAGAGAACATTACATTTATTGCCCGAAAAAGAGATTATAGACCAGCTATAGTACTGGATGACGCACACCATGTCAACATGAGTAAAATGAAAATCCAGGGAACCCGGAAAAAAAAACAACAGATACATGTATATCAATCTACTAATATCACTAAATAGAAACCACAATGAAACAATTACTAATAACTTTACTATTATTTTGGAGTATCAATGTTTTTGCACAGCAAACATATGATATTGTTATAGTGGGAGGAACGCCCGGCGGATTGACCACAGCACTTGCAGCTGCCAAGCTTGGGAAAACATCTGTTATTCTGGAACGTACACAGCATATCGGAGGCCTGCCTTCCAATGGGCTGGGAGCAACGGATATTGTAACCCGGACAGCTACTACAGGATTGTTCAGAGAGTTCACTTGCCGCATCAAAGACTATTACAAAAAAAGAAATATGGTGTGGCTTCCACACAATATCAGAGATGTGATGATGGTTTCCGTTTCGAACCTTCAGTAGCAGAACAAGTATTTACTGACTGGCTGGGAGAATATAAAGGTCTAATAACAGTTTTGACAATGCGACAATTTGATTCCAGCCCCGCAATCTAAAAAAAGTAGATGACAAGATTGTGCAAATCAATATACTGAATCGTGATAAAAATACTCAAGAAGAGTATCGAGGCAAGATTTTCATTGATGCAACCTATGAGGGAGATCTGGCAGCAGCAGCCGGAGTACCCTTTAGAGTAGGGCGAGAAGGTAAAAATGAATTTGGAGAACCCGGAGCAGGAAGTGTTTACAAATATTGGCATGGTCCGGAAATGGATGCTTCCACTTTTATTGGAGATAATGCTGTCCAAGCCTACAACTACCGGTTGTGCCTAACCAAAAAATCCGAATAATAAAGTACCCATAACAAAGCCCCTAAATTATGACCGCAATGAATATACATCTATTATCGATGATGTCTGGACGGGGCGTCATACCCAAGCTGAGATGGTGAATGTTACTCCGGAAATGTTAGAAGCTAATAGAAAGTATATAGCTAAAGGTAATCCTACTATGATTCCCGGTGACAAATGGGGGCTTGGGAAAGTAGTAAACCTGGTTGAGATTCCAAATGAAAAAACAGATGCCAATAACCAGCATGCTGCCTTTGTCTCGTCAGATCTGCCCGAAGAGAACTGGGCATGGCCTACAGCCGGTTGGACATGGCGTGACAAGTTTGCAACAAGACTAAGGGAATATACAGAGGGATTGCTCTGGTTTGCCCAAAACGATAAAGAATTACCCGATCATTTCCGGAAAGCAGCTCGCGAATGGGGGTATGCAAAAGATGAATACACAGATAACGGGCATTTTCCCAGACAAGTATATGTACGTGAAGGACGTCGATTCGAAGGACTTCATTTTTTCATAGCAAGTGATGCGATGCCTGTAAAAGGTGGTGGAAGACCTCCTGTGTACTTATCAAGTATTACAGCCAGCCATTATGGATTTGATTCACATGCCACCCATAAGCGGGAAACCGGCATGGTACACCTGAATGGTTTTCTGGGCTATCCGACATCACCTTACACTGTTCCTTATGGAGTGATTGTTCCCAAGGAGGTAGATAATTTATTGTTCCCAGTCCCTATCTCTGGTTCCCACATCGGTTTCTCTACACTTAGAATGGAACCATGCTGGATGGCTATGGGACAAGCTGCCGGTGTAGCGTCTTCGGTTGCAATAGATGAAAAGGTAAAAGTCAGGAACATCAATATATCTATGATGCAAGATATCTTGCTTGAGCAAGGCACTACTCTGGTTTACTATAAAGACGTCTCATTGGATGATAAAGATTTCTCAATGGTGCAATACATGGGACTTCGAGGCTTTTTGCCCGAATGGGAAGCAAGATTAGACGAAGCGATAGAGGAACAGACTTTAAGTTACTGGAAGCACTTTTCTAAATTGAATATAAAAATCCAGTCGGGAGTTTCTACGCGAAGGGAAGTTTTGAATGAGTTATATGTAAAGATGAAAAAATAATGATTTGATACTATGTTAAAAAGAAAATTACTATATGCTTTGTCGGCTCTATTCCTCTGTTGGACCGGTGTCCGGGGACAAGATTACTCTATAATGGATTTTGGGGCAAAACCTGATGGGGTAACTTTAAACACGCATACCATCCAATATGCGATTGATTATGTCCACACGGCAGGAGGAGGAAAACTCATTTTTGATGCCGGAAACTATTTGACCGGCACCATATATTTAAAATCAATGTTACTTTACACTTAGCGCAAGGGGCTGTCTTATTAGGTTCATGTAATGCCTTAGATTATAAAAAGGATGAATATATACAACGGACAGCCTTGCTTTTTGCCGTACAGCAAGATAATATCGGTGTGACAGGCGAAGGAACAATTGATGGCAGAGGATTTATAGTAGCGAACAATCTGATCTCATACATCCAGAGAGGACTGATAGATGATCCGTTGCACATGGACAGGCCTGATGAAACAAACCGTCCCCACAATATTTATTTCAGAGAATGCCGGAATGTACGGATTGAAGGGATACGGATGCACGATCCGGCAAGTTGGAATCAAGCCTACGACCAGTGCCAGCAAGTCATTATAGACAATATAAATGTTGATTGCAAATCTTACTGGAATAATGACGGAATAGATATCGTAGATTGCGATAGCGTCAGAATCAGCAATTCCTTTTTCGATGCCGCCGATGATGGTATCTGTTTCAAATCACATGAACCATCGCAAATCTGCCAGAATGTGGTAGTTGATAATTGCATCATACGTTCAAGTGCCAGTGGCTTAAAATTCGGAACAGCATCAAAAGGAGGTTTTCGTGACTTTATCATCAAGAATCTTACGGTTTATAACACCTACCGTTCCGCCGTAACATTCGCCACTGTGGACGGAGGTATCATCGAAAACATATTTGTCGATAGCGTACATGCTGTGAATGTAGGAAATGCATTCTACCTGCGAATAGGAGACCGCTGGAATTCCGGGAAGAGACCGCTTATGAAAAATGTCACTCTTTCAAACTTCAATGTAAAGTTGACAAACTCTAAGCCTGATGCAGGTTATTCATACGAAGGCCCGGTAGAACATCTACCTCGCAACATCTCTCCTGCAAGTATTATCGGTTTACCTGAAGATAGAATTCAAGGAATTATTCTCAAGAATATAGATATAGAATCTCCAGGAGGAGGCAATCCCTTCTATGCCAAATGCGGACTGACCGCGAAAGAACTGGAAGGAATACCTGAGATGAGAACAACCTATCCGGAGTTTTCACAATTTAAGGAGCTTCCTGCTTGGGGAATCTTCATACGTCATGCAGATGATATCCGGCTGGATAATGTGAAATTGAAAGTTCACTCTTTTGATTACAGACCTGCTATTGTAACGTCGGATGTAAAAGGGGTTATGTTAGAGAGAGTAGATATACAACCTACCCCCAATGACAAAAGAGAACAGTTTTTTATGTACCAAACATTTAATGTCACAAAATAGATATGCTGAAAAGAATATTGGTCCTAGCTATTATATGTTGGGCTGTAACACTTGCCCATTCTCAGGAAGTATTGTCCGAATGGGAAAATCCTGAAGTAAACAGTATAAATACGGAACCGGCTCATGCCTCTTATATACCTTATCGATCTGTAGCAGAGGCAGAACGAAGAGTATCTTCTATGGTACACTCTCTGAACGGAGAGTGGAAATTTAAATATATCTCCGGAATATATGCCTTGCCAGCAGCTTTTTATAGCACGAACTATAATGATGGTTCATGGGATTATATTCAAGTCCCTGGCAACTGGCAGCTGCAAGGAGAATATGATCCACCTGTTTTTACGAATGTGAAATACCCTTTTGAACCTAATCCACCCTATATTCCCAGAGAATCCAATCCGATAGGCCTGTACCGCCGGAACTTTGCTGTTCCGGCTGATTGGAAAGATGAAGAAATCTTTCTGCACTTTGCCGGAGTACAATCTGCCATGTATGTCTGGGTGAACGGGGAAAAAGTGGGATATCATGAAGACGGAATGTTGCCGGCAGAGTTTAACATCAGCAAATATTTGCAGAAGGGTGAAAATCAGTTGACTGTCCAGAGTTCTAAATTGGTCTGACGGCAGTTACTTAGAAGACTTGGATTATTGGAGATTAAGCGGCATCTATCGTGATGTCTTTTTGTTTGCACTTCCTAAAGTCCACATCAGGGATTTCTCTATTTCCCCCAACCTGGATATGGAGTATAAGGATGCAGAATTGAATGCAGTCGTTTCCATAAAGAATGAGACAAGAGAACCCGTCAGCGATGGTTGTTTGCGTGTTTCTTTAAAAGAAACAACCGGCAAACTGATATGGACAAGACAGTTTTCGTTCAGTGTAGCCTCGGGGGAAAAACAAGAAATCTCATTCTCAGAGAAAATATTTTCTCCGTTAAAGTGGACGGCAGAAACACCTGATTTATATCGCTTGGACATAGAACTATCAAGAAAGCATGGAACCGTTCAACAGGTTATTAGCCAGAAGATAGGATTCAGAAAAGTAGAAATTAAAAATGGACTGTTGCTGTTGAACGGACAACCTATAAAAATAAAAGGAGTCAACAGGCATGAGTTCGATCCCTACACTGGACGATACATTACACGCGAGATAATGGAGCGTGATATAAAACTGATGAAATCATTTAATATAAATGCAGTGAGAACGTCCCATTATCCCAATCATCCGGATTGGTATGACTTGTGTGATGAATATGGGCTATATGTAATGGATGAAGCTAATGTAGAGAGTCATGGCTTGTGGGCAAAAGGATTCCATGTCGGAGAAAGGGATGAGTGGAAAAAGGCCATTGTCGAAAGGAATGTGAACATGGTGGAAAGGGATAAGAATCACCCTTCTGTCATCTTCTGGTCTATGGGAAATGAATCCGGTTGGGGAAAGAACTTTGACAAGGCCTATGAAGAGATAAAAAAAGGTATGATCCTGAAAAACGTCCGGTTCATTATGAGGCAAAAGAATCCTGCTTATGCTAAAGTACTTTCAAGGTATGACTTCATTTCCAATATGTACAACCCGCTTAATGAGATTATCAAACAGTATAATGAGGATCAGTCACGTCCTATGTTGATATGTGAATATGCTCACTCTATGGGAAACGGTTTAGGCAATTTCAGAAAGTTCTGGAATCTATTTTATAAATATCCACGTATGCACGGAGGGTTTACCTGGGATTGGGTAGACCAGGGATTATGCCTGAAAAAAAAAAAAAAGGAAAAAAGAATATTGGGAAGTCATGAATTATAGCGACGGGGCTAATTCAAATGACGGTTTGGTAAACCCTGACCGGGAAGTCCAACCGGAGATATATGAGCTGAAAAAGGTCTATCAAAATTTCAACGTAGAGAATATAGACATAAACGAAGGTCTTGTCTCAATATCAAACACAAATTACTTTGTAGATACAAAAGGAATTACTTTGTGTTGGACATTATTAGAAAATGGAATTCTATAAAGCGTGATACCATTACCACTTTGAATATAGCTCCCCAAAGCAGGCAATTGATAGAATTGAATTTCTCCAGGCAAAATCTGAAAGCAGGAAATGAGTATCATGTAAATTTTAGTTTTTATGATACGAAAAAAACGGAACTACTCTGAGGGCAGTGTTGAGATAGCTTCCGAACAATTAGCTTTAGATTTGCTTCCCCAACCGTCCATAGAAAGAGAAGCCAGCACCGCTTCCCCTCTCCGGGTGGAAAGGAAAAACGGACTTACAGTTACGGGAAAAAAATTTCATATACAATTTGATAAACTCACCGGAGCAATGTCACAGTTCGTTTACAGAGGAAGTGATTTGCTTAAATCTCCCCTGCTGCCATGCTTCTGGCGGGTTCCGACCGACAACGACGAAGGACGCAACAACTCTTATGCAAGTTCGTGGCGCAAAGCAGGACTCGACGGTTACAAGATAAAACCGAAGCAACTGGATTTCACGGTTCTACCTACCGGATATGTACAAGTTTATGCCAATAATCTATTGGAATGCAAAGAAGGCAATATCCTGCAAAAGGCAAATTATATGGTTTCTCCCGAAGGTGAAGTTATCATTGATGTGGTCTTTCATGTAAATGTAGATGTCTTGTCATTGGCAAGAGTCGGGATGGAATGTGCCCTACCCGTTGAGTGGCAAAATCTGACCTGGTTTGGAAGAGGACCTCATGAAAGCTATGATGACAGAAAAGAATCTGCTTACGTCGGTATCTATAAAGCGATGGTCAGCGAACAGTTCTTTTCACATATCATGCCCCAAGAAAACGGAAACAAAACGGATAACCGCTGGCTGGAAATATACGATGATTCCGGAAACGGAATACGCATAACCGGAAAGCCACTCTTCAATTTTAATATTCAGAATTACTCCGATAAAGATTTGAACCGTAGTAAGAAAGAACATACATTAATTCGTGGTGAAAAGAACTGGTTGCATATTGATTATAAGCAAATGGGGCTTGGAGGAGACGACAGTTGGTCGCCCAGAGTCCATAAAGAGTTCTTGTTAAAGAATAAAGTATATCGCTATACATATGCCTTAAAACCTCTCTAACTCTGTAGTCCTCTTTAATGAGTTACTCCCTAAAGGCGATAGCTGGCACAAGCAGATAAAAACAGAGGTTGCCTCATTAAGTTGAGGCAACCTCTGTTACATTTCAAACTATTCCAAATATAGCGTCTCCACCTCCGTCAAACATTATCATGGAACCACTCATCAAGTTTAGCTTCCACCTTATCTTTAATCTGGGGGAGTGATATATTTCTTTTTACCTTTTTATAAGCATAGACAGCAGCAAAACCTTTACCTACCATAAAGAGTTGTCCCAGAACATCCTCTATACTGGTAGGGAAGACAATGGCTACCAAAGCAAGCATTATATTGGTGCGCTCACTATCGGGGGTCGTATTAGCAGTCATTACATAATAGGCTGTAAGCACAGGACGACCTGTAGCACGGCCTGCTTTCTTTATATACTCTTCTACTTTTGTACGGATATCATCCATAGATAAATTTGCTTTCATAACTCTTCTGTTTTTTATTTATCTATTAGACGCAGAAAGAGAATCACAGGTTGCAAAAAAACATATCTTTTTTCATTAATGATACCCTAAAAGTCTATTTTTTTAACTTTTAAAGCCTCGGTATAGCTGCATTACTTCCTGTAATTCTTTCACCTTTTCTGGATATTCCCAGATGAAGATTATTAGTCTCTCCAATATCCCGTTTTAAATTAAACAACTCAGGCACATCACCTTCCTTAAACTTACTATTTCCCGTTTTAGGCAAATAAACCCAATCTCCTTTACGTATTCCATGCACCTCACCACCTTTTACATAGACATACTCATCACGCAACCGCAAAGAAGGGTTTTTCAAGAATGATGATATATCCACTCCATCAATCTCCTGCCTGAACGATTTGCAACCGGCATAATGCATTATTGTTGGGAATAGGTCAATACTGGCAATTATCGCATCACTGGTTACTCCTGCCGGGATAGTACCCTTCCAACGCAGAATACAAGGTACACGTACCCCGCCTTCATAATACGAGAATTTACCGCCACGTAACGGATCGGCAGAACCGCTATTTTCTTTGTAACCTAACCACGGCCCATTATCAGATGCAAAAATAACCAACGTGCTTTCCGCCAATCCTTGTTGATCCAGATAGTCGAGAAAGCGTCCGACATTCCAATCTATTTCTTCCACAACATCTCCATAAAGCCCACGTTTGCTCTTGCCTCTGAACTGCTCGGATGCAAATAAAGGAATATGGGGCATCGAAGGAGTAATGTAAACAAAGAAAGGTTTCTCTTTATTCTGCCCTACAAACTCAATCGCTTTATCAAAATAACGACGGGTAGTAGTAGACTGATCACAGGGGTATTCTATGATTTCATCTCCTTCAAACAAAGGAGATACACTATTGAGTCTCTTTTTATCGTCGCTCTGTTGGGAGCATTTCTCACAAAGTCCTGATCCGCTTTAGCTTCAGACAGAGTATATCCTTCTCTAAACACAGCATTAGACGCAAATTTTTGAGAAGGGCCGATATACATATCGTTACTATAAGGAATACCGAAGTATTTATCAAACCCCTGATCTGTGGGTAGATGACCTTTCAAGTCACCTAGATGCCATTTACCGAAACAACCTGTTGCATAACCTTGTTCTTTCAATGCTTCTGCCAAGGTTATCTCTTCGGAAGGCATACCTTCGGATTCCGGAAAGAATACTCCTTTCACTCCATTCCGGGTATTCAGCCGTCCCGTTAAAAGGCCCGCACGTGAGGCACTGGAGACAGAAGCAGATACATAGAAGTCTGTCAGTTTTAGTCCTTCCCTTGCCATCCCATCTATTGACGGGGTTTGTATCAACGGCGATCCGTAGCAACCAAGGTCCTGATATCCCTGATCATCGGTAAAGATGATAACAACATTAGGCTTGTGCTGAGCTTGCATAAGCCCAGCACAAGTCAACATAGGGAGAAGAACCAAAGTCCTACTCCGAAATAACATTACCTTCCGTAATTCCACTGTCATTATAGGTATCCACACGATAATAATACTTCACGCCTTTAGTGAGAATATGCAGCAAAAAGTTCAGTGGTTTCATTTCCCTTCACCTGAATACATTGATTCAGAAAGTCGGGTTGATAACCAAAGCGAACCAAATAACCGTCGGCACCGAATGCTTTATTCCAGGCAATCGAGGCGTATCTTCCATCTTCCTGGTTTCTTTTCACAGAAAGTTCTTTCACCTGTCCGGGCTTATCCGAATAACCGGAACCGAATACCCGCAAATCCAACAGTGCAAATTTACCTTCTTTGGGAGTATGTACATTCTCCACCTTCATATAAGAAGCTTCTACAGGTTTGGAGAGTTCCAGATATTCATGAGGAACCGCTGTTTTGTTTCCGGACTTATCAGCAAGCAACTTCCAGGTATGTCCATCGTTCGAAGTATATAGTTTGTAGGCATGATAGTCTGTCTCTTTGGGAGCCTCCGGATTTATATCCTGTTCGGCAAAGTTGATCTGAACAGAGTTAATCTGCACTTTCTTACCAAAGTTCATTACGAAATGCTCACCTGCATTACCGCTTTCTGCCGACCACCACGTCCTGACATTCTCATCCGCTGCTTTCTCCGGTTCAAAACCCGAAAGCGAAGAAGAAGCCATACAAGCTTTATTGAAAGACTGGAGCATCCAGCCGAAAGCAGAGATGTCCTGCGGCTCAAACTTCTTCTGAGGCAATAGCATCGGATAATCACCCAATACGGTATGAGTTCTCATCCGCCCTTTCGCATCAAATGATACTGGGAACAATCCGATTCTTCTTTCAAATTCATCGTGGTTACCAATCCACATGGAAGTTGCCTGCCACCAGTTACCATACTTATCTTTGAATACACAACTATGGCCTGCCCCACCAATAAAACCACCGACCTTCAACGAAACAGGATTGTAAGGCTGTTCAATAAAGCCTCCATTCGCGCTATCACTCTCCATAACGATATCGCAATACCAGTTACAAATGGTTCCCGGTGTGGCATATTGCAGGTAATACTTATCATTGTTCTTCACAATCCAGGCACCCTCAGGGCAAGGTATCTTCTGGAACTTACCCATCCAGGCAGAAGCGTCGATTTCATCATACAGTTCTCTGCGCCCGAAGTGATAACCGGAAGTGCACTTTTTAACGTCCGTAATATATTCACGAAGCACCTTCTTCGTACCTTCTATTTCCTCAAAAGTCTCAGGATTCACTTCAAAGAAAGTAGTAGATTGTTCTGCACCCAACCCATAATAAAAATAAAAGCGCTCATCATCAATGAACAGACAGGGATCGGCCATACGTCGTACCTCCCCGCATTTTTCCCATTTTCCATTTTCCGGGTCAGCAGAGCGAATCACGTCTACTTTCTTTTTGGAACGGTCGCGGGTAAAGTTTATAAAATAGACATAATTATCATCCGCAGCTACAGCAGGTGCCACATAATGATCAATATCAAGGGCAGATGCATGTATCTCCGGATTAAAATAGACATCCTTCCATGTAATCAAGTCGTCGGATACACGATAACCGCCGATATCCATTGTAGTAAAAAGATAATATTTGTCTTTGAACAATACGATTACCGGATCGGCAGCCGTACGGGCTTTCTTCTCTCTCTTCTGAAAACATCCCCAACCGTAATCCAAATTCATCGGATTACAAAACGTTGTCTGCTGTTCCGTTAGCTGTTTGTTCTCCGCACAGGAGAAGAGAAAAAAAGACACCAATAAAAGGGATAATTTATTTTTCATGCCAATACTGAGATTAATAGAGTTTCCGGCTTATTTCTCTGCCGGAAGCTGTTCTGTTATTTTTTTAATTTCCTTCATCAATAAACCGTGCAAGCGTTCTTTCTCTGCTACATAAGCCGGATCAGCAACTTTATCGGACATTTCGCCAGGATCAGCCAGAATATCCATCAAAGACGCTTCCTTATCTCCACGCGTAAAGGCTGTATACTTATAACGTCCGTCATTAATCTGATAGCCTGAACTAGACTCTACGATAATATATTCACGGTCAATCTTATCCGTTTGCCCGGTCAGAACCGGTTTCAGTGACTTACCGGACAAGTTCTCCGGTACGGGAATTCCTGCCAGATCGCATAACGTAGGGTACCAGATCAATTCCGCTAGTCAAGCTTTTTGAGTCTACAACTCCTTTCTTCACTCCCGGACCGGAAATAATAAGCGGTGTACGGGTAGCTTCTTCAAGCAAGCGACTTTTTAAAAACAAGGCCATGAGACTGTCCCATTTCTCCATGATCTGAAGTAAAGACAACAATCGTATGATCTGCCAGACCGGAGTTTTCCAACGCAGCCAGGATACGTCCGATCTGTTGTTCCACATCTTCTACAAGCCGGCAATACATCCAACGATAGAAATCCCACTGCTCTTCTGTCCAGTCACGGGAACCGGAACCGATTGCTTTCATTTCGGCATACGTCCCGTTGGGTTCCACATTGGCAGGTACGGGAGGTATCTGTGCACGATATTCTTCATCACTTAGTGTTTTACGCAAATCTATATACTTCTGCGTAGCAGCTATCTGATGAGGGCGCAGCTCATCGGGAAATCTCGGATCAAAACCTGCCCCATAACAAATATCATGAGGATTCATGAAAGAGAGATATAGGAAAAAAGGTTCATCCTGAGCCGGATTATAGCCAGCAAGAAAGTTCTCGGCAAAATCGGCAGGACCCTCGTAATAATCCGTACCATTCTGGGTAAAACCATACTCCTCCATGTGAGTCCTTCCACAATAAAAGCCCGGATAACCGGAATAGACTGTCTGATAGCCGGCATTACGGAAAAAATTTCCAACCGAACTTTCACGGGCAGCCGACAAGACTCTTAAAGTATCCGGCTTAGTAGAGTTATTTGTATAACCTATTTCGCCGGCATAACGTCCTGTTACCATTGCAAAACGTGACGGCATCGATACCGGATTTGCACAATAATTATGTTCAAACCGGACACCGTTCTCAGCCAAACGATCTAATGAAGGAGTACTGACATAGCGATTGCCTGCACAACTCAGCATATCATACCTCTGCTGGTCGGTCATGATGAAAAGGACATTCAGCTTCTTTTCTTCAGCTTTCTGCACACAAGAGGAAGCAAACAATGAAATGCCACATCCATACAACACGACATTTGCGAATTTCTTCATAAGCAATTCTTCTTAGAATTCATCCTTATTTCTTCAAGGCCTTGTCCACATTCAGATCGACGCCTGCCCATCCCTTCTTGCAAGTCCAGTCTGCTGCAGGCTAAGCCCAAAAACTCATCTGCTTCCGGCAAACCAAGGGCTACGAACACAGCAGAGCACAAGTAGAGGCTACCTGTTGAAATATAACTCTCTCCAATATGAGGCTGATAGCCAGCAAAGCCCACCCGCAGCCATCCTTCGGGGTTGAATGTTCCGGGAGCTTGTGTCTGCCGATTGATAATTGCTGTCAGTGCACATCTCACTTGTGCAGGTTTCACTCTTTCCGGAAGCAATTTCCGGTAAGCAACGTCGGACAAAGCATGGAAAGCCCCGAAACGGTAAGCCAATGAACGACCCACTATCGGAAAAGTCCCTTCGGGAGAAATCATTCTTTCCTGTTGCTCTGCATAGCGGGCATAGCGTTCGAGTTCAAGTTCGTAAGGTATGGCACCTTCTATCTGGTGTTTCTTCATCACACCCAGCACTTCCGCCATCATCGGGTGGATAACGAAACTGTTGTAATAGTCCAGATGGAAATCGGCCCCGTCACCGTACCAGCCATCTCCTTTATACCACTGTTCAAAGCGGTCACAGGCATATTTCACCCGGTCATACTCCCACTCGCCGGTAAATTCCTTTAAGGCAGCCTCCACCATTGCCGAGAAAAACAGCCAATTGGTTTCGGAAGGTTTTATCACTCTTGATGATTTGAGTTCCTTGATTACCCGTTCCTGAGTGGTCTTATCCAGTTTATCCCACAGTTGTGTACGGGCTCTCAACAGCCCGTGAGCCAGGAAAGCGGCATCCACTAAGGGTTGACGTCCGTTATTGAAGTTCAGGTAGTCGGGCGATTCCGGATCAACTCCATTGGCAATCGACTTTAACGCCAGATCGATGTACCGGGCACGCAGTTTACCTTCTATCGTATTGTCGGGACCTAGTTCCAGCCAAGCCGAAATACCTGTAATCAGTCTGCCTAAAGCTTCCAGATGTGTCACTTCTCTTCTTTTCTGCATATCAGCGGCGATAGATTCAACCGGCATATTTTTACGAAGTTCACCTTTCGCCATATTCGTCAGCAACGGATAGGAGATACGATGGAGTGAACTCAACCAGGCAGAACGATCCGGATTTTCAGAGAAAGCCGTAATCGTCTCAACTACCGGACGCCCTTCCAACAAATTCTTATAGCGAAGCAAAGCCTCTACAAAATAATAATCGGCATACGTCAATGGAGCATCTATCTCATACTGCTTTGCCATGAAACCAGTGCAATGCTTGATGATAAAATGATTGTTATCGCCTACTTTCCTGGCACGATAGGCCGGAGAAGCCAACGACTTTATTTGCTGTTCACCTATTGCAAGGAATTGCTTGCCCAGTTCGCCTTCTACATAAGTACTCAGCTCCACATAAGCCGAAGCCATAATGGCACCGGCCGAAGCATCTCTATCAGCTTTCGGAATGTCGGGAGCATCAAAGTCCCAGTAAGGGATTTTATCTTTAGGCAAACGCGGGTGATTCATAATGTACTTACCGATTTTAATAGCATGGTCCAGATACTCTTTCTTACCCGTTTGTCGGTACATCATAGTAAATCCATATAATCCCCATGCCTGACCACGCGACCAAGCAGATTGATCACCCACGCCCTGGTGTGTCACTTGGTTCAGCACCTTTCCTGTAATCGTATCATAACTAACCACGTGGAATGAACTGCCATCCGGACGGAAATGATTGATCATTGTACGGTCGGCATGAGACTTTGCTTTATTATAGTAAGAATTATCTCCCGTCATGGATGAGGCTACCGTAAAAAGTTCCAGATTCATCATGTTATCGATGATTACGGAGAACTGCCATTTCTTGCTGTTCCACGAGCGAGTGCAACCTGTCACCGGATGGAAGCGGGTGGATAAGGATTTGGCCGCAGTCTCTATCACTTCCCTGTAAGCTTCATTACGGGTAAGGCGGTAGCCATTGCCGAAACTGCAATTGATGATAAAGCCAACATCGTGATTGCTGGTCGTATACTTCTGCTTTTCTACACGCGAAGTCATTTCTTCGGCGGCTGCCCTCACCTGCGGATCATTGCTATACTCATAACAATACCATAACGTACCGGGATAGAAACCACTTGTCCACCAACCGGAATCGCAGGTAATCATCTCTCCATCCTTCGCCGTTCTGGGCAATATGCCTTTCTGGTCTTTCATCTCACCGAACATGGACATTGACTGTCTGACAGAGAAGTCGAGCGCATCCTCAACAACCTTTTTCATACCTTTTGTCACTGCCGATGCCGAAGAGGCGAATCCTGCCAACAGAACCAAACCTATAACTAAAACTTTATTTCCGTTTCTCATCATCATCCTTTTAAAGGTTTATACTTATTATTTTATTTCTTATAATATCTGAATTTCCTATTTGTCTTTACAAAAAGAGAGGGAAACAGGCTTTTGCCTTACAACGCATTTTATCCGGCCCCCCCAAACAGACTATCAATGCCTCTTGAGTTTGAATATAAATGCGGAATATTGCATAATATACGCCCGTTATACATATTCTATGTACAGGAACTCTATATTCTGCAGATTGCATCTATAGTTCTGACGTATCAGATATATAGTTCCAACGCGTCAGATATATAGTTCCTGCACATTAGGTATATAGTTTCTGTACCAAAGAAGCATACATTCTGCAAAAGCCTTATAGTCAAAGAGCCCGAACAAGCTATTTCCCGTTTTTTAGAGTTGTACGTATTTATATATCCAACTCATAATCTGACAAATATAGATTTTCATTCGCGAATTTGCAAGACCTCCTCTCCCCGGGCTGCAAAGCAGAGACTCACGGGGCTTTAGAAATGCAAAATGTCAATCTGATAAATCTGTTTATTTTTATCAAAATACTCAATAAGGTTGTAAACATTGTAATTCACTTCCTTCATGAACTTACTCAGATAGGGGTACATCTCGTAATAGTTGTCATACACCCCTTTATTAGCGGGCTTACTGCTATTATCCGTACCATCATCATCCTGATACTTGAACCAATGCCAGCCGACACAGTTCTTGGCTTCCAACAAACCCAAAGTGAAATGCTGGTATGCGTACGCCCTGTCATTCTGAGTGGGAACAGAGAATCCGGCACCCGACTGGTTGTTCAGGTCAGAATCTTCCACACCCTTTGTATAAAAACTCAGTAACCATAAAGGGAGCATCCGCCCAATCTTCGCCCCACTGCTTCACATAGGTAGTCAGCTCCGGACTCCAACGGCTATAGTAATTGATAGAAATGATATCACAATACTTGCCCGCAGCAGCCACCACATGTTGCAGATATTTCGGTGTTCCATGCAGACGGGTTCCCAGATACATCATTCCCGGATCAACCTCCTTGCCCGATGGCTTCCTTAACTCCCTTGTAATAGAGTTCGGCCAACCTGCCGGCAAACTCACTATTCAAGTTATCGGTCACACTTGTTGCATTCTTCTCTTCCATAAACTTCTTAGCTTCCAGATAAGCGATATCCGTCCGGTCTGTCAGTTTCAGAAAACGGTCCAGAATTCTTGAATTCTGTGAAGAGAAATTTATCTCATTGTCCGAAAAGAATCCCAATACATTTGCATCATTCAAATAAGACGCCATGGCCGAACGGATATAAGATTTACAGAAGTCCGCCCAATCACTGTACAACACAAGCCCCAATTCATTATCAGAAGTATTTCTGGATAGGCATGCCCATTCTGCGATCTGAACTGGCTGAGGAAGCCAAACGAAGGTGAAAGAGTCATAGGTGCATTGGGATTACTTTGATTATGCGCCTGAATTTTACTATATGTATTGGTACAAAAAGCACCGGTGCCATGAAAGCCGATAGAGGCCAGTTCTGCCTGCGTCTTCGATAACCACATATTATCATTGCCAAAACGCTTGTTCCAAGCTTCCTTATTACGCGAAGAAGAACCATACCTGAGGGAAGTCACACTTCTTTCATAGTGAGGATATCCCTCGGGATCGATAATCCACCAACGACCGTTGACTTTCTTCACATAAAAGCGTCCTGTGGCTTGTTGCTTGGCACCTGTGGTAAGGCTACCATATTTATTGGTGATAGCCTTGTAGTCACTTTCTGTTTTTTATGCTTGGCTTATACTCGCCCATATAAGCCACGATGCGGGTATTTGCTTCAGTCCAACTGGCAACCGGTGGAAACTGGCTCGAATACTTCACTTTGATCGGACGATACGGTTTACCCAGAAGTGAAGGACTGTAAGCCTGCATTTCTCCGGGAGTCGGCAACCCCTCTATAATTTCATCGTCGTCACCTTCGTCCAGAACAACGTCCGGCGGCATGAAGTTAGGATCTTTCACTTCATAGTCTACACATGAAGTCAACATAAACAGACACGCAAAGGATGCCGTTATATAAAATGATTTTATTTTCATGATATTTGCCTTTAAAGATTTTATTTGGAAACACTTCTCACACAACGAACATAACGCGCACTTCCAGTCTTGGCATTATTGGTACTAACATATTTACCAAAACGTATATAACAAGCTTTCTTACCGTCGGTAGTCTCCGTACTTGCCCAATAACTGTCACCGTTTTCCGTACCCCCCATTGTATTCAGGAGAATGCCGCCATGATCGGTGAAGACCTTATCGAATGCAGCACGTGCAGCCTGTTCTTCCGCCGGAAGCTGACCGGGAAGCAAACTTGAACTATGATTTCCGTTGTAGGCATCATACAAGGCTATCAGCTCGTCTCTTGCCGGCCAATACCAACCTTCTCCTCTCTCCTTGCAATATTGTATAGCCGGAATAGCCGCTGCATGCTCACTCTGCGCTATAGTCTGCGTATTGGCATATCCATTTTCACCGTCCGTTACCCCAAAACCTTCTGCAAAACCGTTCGTCCACTTCAGGCTCTCTCGTTTCAAAGATACGATCTTGGCTTTGGAAGGATCTGCCGGGTCCACCCAGAACACAATACCGCCTTCAGCAAGTTCCGTATCCCCATCTTTCGTCACATACTCGCCTATCTTGAAAGGTTCCACAGCTATAGCTTTCTGCTGGCTTACGGTAATGGTAGCCGTAGCCTGACCTTCACCGGAACCGGCTACGACGGTCACAGTCGCCGTACGCGAACCATCCGTGGTATTCTCCGACAAAGCGATGAATGTAATCTTGTTTTCTGCCTTGCTTACAGAAAGCCATGTGGAGCCATCACCTTCAATGGTTACCGTATATGAACTCTTATTCGTAGTTACGGTAGACTCTGCCGTGGCACCGGCTTCACTGGTCAGTCCAACCTTGGGTAGGGGTAACGGTCAGTGTCGCAGGTTCTTCGGGGAATTTATAGTTACCTATCACTTTCATGGCACGTACGAAGCGGCTTGTACCTGTCTTGGCACCAAAGTCAAATCCATACTTACCGAAGCGAACGTATCTTGCTTTCTGACCATCTTCACTTTCCGTACTTGCCCAGTAGCTTTCACCATTGCCCGTATCAGCCGCTGCATTTATAACAGCTCCACCCAAATCGGTCAGGTACTGGTCGAACATGGCACGGGCCGCTTTTTCCGTATCGCTGATATTGGCAGGCACTGCATTGGTGAATGCCGGATCTTCATGCCCGATACCATTGTATGCGTCAAACAAATCGAGCAATTCATTGGATGCCGGTAAATACCAACCCTCTCCCAATGCTGTACACAAGGCGGCAGCATCATTAGGACCTGCATTTACAAACAGGGCTGTATTCGCTGGACCGTCTACTGCTGACAGAGCACCATGTGGCATGATAGATGCTTCATACGGATTGCCGCCCCAACGTTCCAGTGAGATAGCCTTTCCGGATTCCGGATCAGACGGGTCAACCCAGAATATCATACCAAGTCCGTCTTCTGTCACTTGTCCCACTTTCAATGCCTTCTCTTCCGAAGCATCTTTATCTGATTGAGTCACTGTTACGTCTACAGAGAACTCTCCGGAAACCAGCTTCACGACAGTCGAACGCGGTTCACCTGTTTCATTGGCAGCTGTAGCTTTATAAATGGCACGTTTCGGATTCACATCTACCGAGAGCCAGTCTGCCGTATACTCGGCGGTAACCTCACCCTCCGTCGTATAAATAAGAGCCGTTACAGAAGAACCTTCATTCTTCGATATGTTTATAGTGGTTTGGTCATAATTAAATTCCGGCATGATACGCACTTCCCCCACGCTCTTTACATGAAATCAGTATCATACTCAAAATCAATGAAACCAGAGTTAGTTTTTTCATATTATGATTCTGTTTTTAATTTATAATTTAAAGTCAACTCTCCTATTTCCACGGATCGCTCTGCGGGAAAGTTTTCTGCTCCCATCAGGTCTATCTGCTTCTGGTGGTATAGGCCATATTTCGTGTTTGCCTTTCACGAAGTAATCACGACACAAGGCATAATCGGTATCCAGATACGGGTCTTCCGACTTCAAGTCGCCCGAGTGTTCACGAGCCCGGTCGTAGAGAAGTCCAAGACGTTTCAGCAATGGCCAGCGTACTCCTTCGAAGTGCAGTTCACGGGCATATTCATCCAGAATCATATCAAGGGTAAGCGGACCGTTCTCACGGGCATTGCCTGCCCTGCTCCACGTCTTGTTATAGTATTCGATGGCTTCGGAACTCGAACCGCCGTCGCGATGGAAGTAAGCCTCACAACACATCAGGTAGGTCTCTGCCAAACGGTAAACGATCAGGTCTTTGAAACTGGAAGTCCTGTCAGGCTGTGTAGCATTGGTCCATTGGTCAAAATGCTTCTTTGACATCGGATGCAGTTTCTCCAAATATCCGGCGGAACTGCCATACAAATCGGCTGGTATCTCTTTGCCATAATTGGCATTAGTGGGATCATTGTAATAGAACTTGTGGATAAAGAGCTTTTCATAGCGGGTATCCTTTTCCTTATCATACAGACCGAATAAGTAAGTATTCGGATAAACACGTCCCCAACCGTAACCACCCTGGGCTGCTTCAAAGGTACATCCGGCATTAGACTGATAGCGGGTAGTGGTAATAATGGCAAGACGGTGTCCCATCAATGGAGTACCGCTTCCGCCACCTCCCAGGTTCTCTGAGAATTGGTAGGACCACAGCACTTCGGAGTTACGCAGGTCCGCCCCGCTGAAAACATCTTCCGTCTTCGGCATCATGGAGTACATCGTGCCATCCCTGAAGATATCCTCACACTCTTTTATTGCTTTATCATAGTCCTTTTCCCACATGGCTACCTGCGCTCTCACATGTTTGGCAACCGCCTTAGTGATACGGCCATAGTCCTTATTCGGAATGTCCCAGGCAAGAGTGGCTATTGCATCTTCCAGTCACCTTTAATCTGAGTGAATATTTTCCTCCGTAGATGCCGGTTTATAGTCACGCACCAGATTATCTACCGTAGTAGGAAGTGTATTCAGATAGAGACGTTCAAAACGTTTCCATAGCTCAAAGTATGCATGCCCGCGGAAGAACTTAGCCTCAGCCCATGCTTTATGGACAACTTCGTCATCAAGCCCCAAGTTCTCAGCGCTTACAATGATTTCATTGGCTTTACCAATAATGGAATAATGGTGTGTCCAGAATGATTCGACATCGCTATTGTTAGGCAACAGCGTATTGAGACGGGCAATAGCTGCACTGGTTCCGGCACGGAATACCATGATGTCCGTATTATAGTCGCACATATTTACAACGTACAGGTTACCTCCATCTCCATTGGCTATCTGTCTCTCCATATTGTATAATCCTATCACGGCGCGGCTCAGACCATCGGGAGTACTTATCAGATAGTTGTAAGTGATGTCTGTCTTCGATTCAGGATTAAGAAAGTCTTCACAGGAAGGCAACGTCGCAATTGCTGCAATCGCTAAAGCTGCTATATATAATCTTTTCTTCATTTTTTCGGTCTTTAATAATTAGAATGACAAATTTACTCCAAACACAAACTGTCTTGACTCAGGATATGCACCGGGAGTCAACTCCGGGCTATACGACAGGAAGTCTGTGAACGTAAGAAGATTCGTAGCGGTTGCATATACTCTTAACTTTTGAAGCTGGATTTTCTTAATCCAGGCGGTGGGGAATGTATATCCCAGTTGCAAAGTACGCAAACGGATGTAAGAGGCATCTTGTATGGCCAAGGCACTCTGATACGTCACATTCGAATTATGGGTAGGACGTGGGAAGTCATTTGAAGGATTAAACGGAGTCCAGTAATTCACCTTCACACCGTTCAATTTTCCCTGTAATGAACCACCACTGTTTGCATCCGACAGATAGGCATTCTGAATCTTGCGTCCGGATACTCCATACCAATCCATAAAGAAGTCGAAGCCTTTCCATTTAAGACTTGTGTTCAATGACAGGGTAAAGTCCGGGTCTTTGGAGATAGGAGTACGGTCGTCTGCCGTAATCTTCCCGTCACCATTCAGGTCTTTCACTTTCACAGAACCCGGCGCCACTGCATCCTGACGTTCCAGAACTTTGTCGGGTATACCGTCTCCATCTGTATCAATGGTTGGTTTTAAGGTATATGTCAGTTTGCCATAAGCATCACGGGTAATATCAAAATCAGTGTATTGATAAATACCGTCCGGTTCATAATTGTAATATACATTGATAGGTTTACCTACAAACCAGTTATTTCCGAGGCTGGCTCAACGGTTTTCCATTCTCATCCACCTGATCGTCAATCTTCACGATCTCATTGGAGTATTGACTAAAGTTAGCTCCCAGGCTCCATGTGAAATCTTTCGTACGAATCACGTCACCGCTAACACTGATATCAATACCGCTCGACTTCGTTTCTCCCAGATTATCAAGCATCTTTTCGTAACCTAAGGCTGAATTTCAATCCACGATAAACAAGCAAATCGGTAGTCCGGGTTTTATAATACTCAATGGTACCCGACAGTCTGTTTCGGAACAAACCAAAGTCCAAGCCCATGTTGACGGTTCTGGATTGTTCCCACTTCAGGTTAGGATTGGTAAGTTCTGCTCCGGGAAGATAACCCATATAGGAATTATCACCAAACTCATATCTGAGTTTGTCAGTCAGACCAAGAGTTGTATAATTACCGATACCGTTCTGATTACCTACAATACCATAACTCAAGCGTAGTTTCAGATTATCGATCCAGGGTTGCATTCTGAAGGAACTTCTCCTGATTCACACGCCATGCAAGGGCAACAGACGGGAATGTACCCCATTTGTTATTTTTTCCGAAACGACTGGAACCGTCTCTTCTGACTGCAACATTCATAATATATCTATCCATCAGGATATAAGAAGCACGTCCCATGAAAGAAACCAGGTTATTCTCGGTAAAGGAGCGTATGGGAGAACCTGTAAAAACTGTCCGTTTGCTATGAAGTTCCAATCCATATCCACCGGTAATTGGTCGGTAGCATAGCCCAACTGCTTTGTCTGCTTATGGTCAACAGACTGTACTGCGGTAATCGTCAGTTTATGCTTCTGGTCTTTAATAGGGACATTGTATGTAAAGATGTTCTCAATCAGATAACTTCTGTCTTCCCTGTCAGTCAGTTTAGCCGTAGCTCCACCACCCGGATAATTCACTCCTTTTGCTTCGCCATCTTCCTGTTCTCTGTTATAGAGCGATGTATTCAGGCGGTAATTGAACCCTTTGAAAGGCTTCAACTCCAGAAAGACATTCAAACGGTAACTATTGGTGGAAATCTCACGCTTATAGTTTTCCGCTCTATAGAACGGGTTGACATCATTATTAGAATTAATATAGCGTGAATAGCTACCATCTTCATTATAAATCTGTGCAAGCGGAGTACGGGTGATAAACTCGCTGAAACTACCATCTTCACGATCGGATTTGGTAAGAGCATAAGACGAGTTTACACCAAGGCTAATCCACTTATTAATGTTATAATCCACATTCAGGCGAAAAGCCGCCTTCTGATAACCAGAACCTGTAGTTACCATTCCGTCCTGATCGAAGTAATTGACACCAGCAGCCATCCGTATCTTATCATTTCCGCCACGCAATGTTACGTCATGATTGTGATAGAGTGCATTCTTCAACATCTCTTTCTCCCAATCTATAAATTGTCCGCTTGCCCACACTTGCTGCATGACATCATCTCCCAAGGCTTCAGCGATGGATATTTCGCGTGCATCAATCACACCTTTATCATTGGCTTTTGCTTCACGCCGTAACATTACATATTCTTCGGGTGAGTAGAAATCAAAGTTGCGCCATAAAGATTGTATACCTACATATCCGTTGTAACTTACCTCCATCTTACCCTGGCTACCACGTTTCGTTGTCACCAGGGATAACACCATCGCTGGTACGGGCACCGTAGATAGCCTGCGAAGCGGCATCTTTCAGAATCTCGATGGACTCGATGTTCTCCGCACTCAGCGTACTGAATTCTTCACTGTCTGAGATAGAACCATCGATAACATACAAAGGAGTATTGGATGCACTGATAGAACGGTTACCACGAACCGTAATATTAGGATTGGAACCCGGCCTTCCCGACGAACTTGTTACATTAACACCGGCCACGCGTCCACGAAGCATATCAGCTACGTTTCCTGCCGGGTAACTTTTCAGTTCATCCGTCTTAACCGAAGCGACAGAAGTAGCGACATCACTTTTCCGCTGATAGCCATAGCCCACGACTACAACTTCTTCCAGTTGTTTGGTATCCTCTACCATGACTACATTAATAACACCTTTATTACCTACCTTATGCTCCTGGTTCAGATAACCGATATACGAAAACACAAGTGTAGAATTCGAAGGTACCTCAAGAGAATATTTACCGTTTATATCGGTAATCACACCAGTTGCAGAATCTTTCACGCGAACATTCACGCCAATCAACGGACCTTGCGTATCAGACACAACACCTGTTACCCGCACGTTCTGCGCATGTACATCGGCCATAATCAATAGAAATACAACCGATAAGATTAGTTTAAAACAACAGTTTTTCATTTAATACATTAGATTTATATATTACTAATAAAGGAACAAGACAAAATTCACAAAAAACACAGAATCGGAATCTAAAAATCATACGGAAAGAAAGCACAATCGTACGAACGAAATAAATCTTTTCCGCTTACCACACTATCAGAGCCGGTTTATTCACAGATTCCCTGGTTCCGAAAGAACTATTCTTATTATTATCAGAATCATCTCCCAATTGGCGGACTTCCCTGATCAATACAAATGTAATTTCCGGCTGCCGGCATTTGCGTATCAATGAAGTGACATCAAGCTGATGCCAAGATGCTGTTTCAGTAACAACTATCTCACCGGCTACATGTGCCGCATTACCTACATCGGTTACGCGCACCTGGGCTTTTTCCAGATTAGGGGCATTCTTCCAGTTCAGGGTACTTTCGTCCCAATTACTATTATCCAGCGCGTAGACATGGAAGCGATAGGGAGATTTGGTTGACGAACTGCCATACAACCGGAGTATAGCGGCATTCATTTCCTCTTTATTCATACCCGACAAGTCGAACTTGAGATAGCTAACCTGATTGCCATTGGCTCGGGAAGCATTCATTTCTATATTCATCACTTTGGCTTTACCAAAGTTTTTCTCACTATTTGCCCCGGCCTTAACGGTTGCATCCGCCGTTGCCACCAGTGTCTTTGTAGCATTGGAACAGATAGGAATGGTAAGGAGCATTACACTCTGGGCAGGAAGTTCAAACGAAAGCTGTCCTTCTTCTGAGGTTTCTTTTATCCAGACCACTTCACCATAAGCATTTGCACTTACTTCCTCGGTAATCACCTTGGTTCCTGCCGGAAGGTTCAGCGACTTCAGGTCCAATGTGAGATGGTTTGAAGAGAGTTTCCGTTGTACCAGCCATACATAATATCTCATTTCTTCCGGATTAAAAGAAGTTATTGCATCCACATCATTATCAGCAACCGACTTCGCAGTATTCAGCAACGGGCGTTCTTCCTTAAATCCTTTTTTGCAAATAGGCGAACAACTTCACCCGTACGCTGAATGCCACTTATATCAAAAAGAGGAAGGAATCTCTTTGACGGACTCCGCATCAAACAGTTTGATTTCCCTTACTTTGATACTCCCCTTATCCGTTGCAACAAAGCGGACTTTGGAAGTAGTTACAGGAGCATCGAACAGAAAAAAGGATTGAGCATAACGTGCATCTTTCTCAACGGTTTCTTTTATATCCGCCCATCCGGTACCGTCCCAATACTGCAAACGGAATTTCTTCACCCGGTCGGGAGCCGTATAAACTCCATATGCCGAACCCGTATAGACTACAGCCCCACCCAATGAAGTACTTTTTCCCAGATTGATTTCCAGGCATTTCTCTGCATCTGTATCTTGAGACACCCACATGGAAGCATCTGCCTTATTACCATCGGTTACTACTTTCACCGCTACTGGGCGAGATGAAGTCAGATCCATTACTTTCTTACCCAATGCCACATTGGTATAGGCATCCTCCACAATCCGTTTGCCTTGCCAGATAAAGTGATGTCCTGACTTAATGCCACGCGGATATGTTCCGCTGGTAGTATTGGCAAACTTAAAAGCCCACATTCCATACCCTTGATTGAGCGTATTGTTTGTATATTCACCGGCCCACTCTGTGAACAAGGAAGGAGAATCCATCGTCTCTTCCTTATCGATCAGATATGCATTCATCCAACGCCCTGTTTCCGTATAAACGATCGGAAGCGGTTGTTTCAAAGGATGATTTTCCACTATAATCTTTCTTATATCAGAAACCTTGGACGCATAACCTGCTGCCGGAAGATTATAAGAGTGGGTAGAAAATATATCCATCAAGTCCCTGTCCGGAAGGCAAGCCGCGATAGTCGATACGCAGATTCTTCACGACTTCGGCCCACCAGTTTGTATTGGAACCCGCTGTAACCGGACTCACAAAACGTGATTTCAGATTCTTCCCATACAGCCTGTTCACATCCTGCACGGCACAATAAACAGCATCCGAAACTATTTTCATGGCATCTACATACTGGGTGATCTTCATTGGTCCGGCATGGCGATGATTCGGTTCGTTGTGCATGGCGTACATGGTTACATCCCCGTCTTAGCCGCATAAAAAGCCAATGCATAGAAACGCTGCCACTGTTTCCATTTATTACTCCACGTTCCATCAAAATCGGTGGAATTTATCTGAAGAATAGCATCGATATTCAGACGCTTCAATTCTTTCAACGTGTATTCGAATACCATGGAATTGGTAGAAAAATGTGCTTCCCCACACTTCGCCAGGATAGGTTCCCATTGAATGAAACGATTATGCTCCGGATTGTTTCGCAACTCATTCTTGCAGGAATCAAAAGCCTCCAATGTAGAGAGTTCTTTATCATTGAGCACAACGGACTGGGGAATATAATCGTTCAGAGAAGTCCATACGCGCACACTGTTCACATTAGAGTATTCAAGCCAACCGGAAACATTACTTCCGGGTAAATAATATCCTTGATTGTAAGCCACATATTTCATGGACTTACCAATAATTTCTTTAGCCACCGTCACCTGCATTTCCTTTTCCAAAGGTTCCCTGGAAAGCTCTTGGAGCTTCACCTGTAGTAACAGGAATCGGCATACCCGCCTTTTCCTTACCGTATACTTCAAACTCATTAATCCGGATCGGTTCACCATCGGTAGATACCAGACGAATCTGAAAAGTGAGCAACTCCGGATGAAAGGTGAACTCAAGCTTATCCAACCTGTTCTCCGTGCATTCCGTATCCGGCAGGTCCGTCCAGTTGGCATCATCCCAGTATTGAATCTTAAAATTCTTCACCGACCAGAATCCCGGTGCTTTTCCTTTCTCCTGCTCTGTTTGTTCGGCATCCGGAATTCCCGTATAGATAACAAACCGGTTTATATTATAATATCTCTCGAGATTAATATCCAGTGTATGGGGTGGACGCGCACTTCTACCACTCATCCAAGCAGATTTACGCGAAATGCTCCCATCCGTCACATTGGATGCCGGAAACTCTTTCTGCTGCGATGAGGCAGTGACCGGTTTGTGTAATGCTACATTGACATTATCTGCATGTAGCCCTAAAAAGGGCATAACAATAGCACCACAGACTAAAAATAGTTGTTTCTTCAAGCTCATAAATTATCTTTTAATGGGTATTTCTATTCTTTAAAGTAACAGGCTTTATAAGCCGCTTCAGCATATCTCCTACCAAGGATTATCTGACTGTCAGCACTAAAATGAGGGTCATTTTCATTGATCAGGGGCACCAATTCCTGGGATGACACACAATAGGAATAGGGAATATGCCGGGGAACCGTACGCAACATCTTATTAAATGCATCCGAAGTCCCATTCACCCGCCATTCGGCAATCTCTCCTACAATGACGGGGAGCTTTGTATCTCCCAGATCTTCCCGCAAATCGGCAACCAACTTTTGTAACTTCGCCATATACGCTTCCGGATTCCGACTATCGGCTTCACCCTGATGCCAGATAATCGCTTTCAACGTTCCATACTTCATGGCCTGGCGTATACGTGACAAAGCTTCTCCATAATAATCATCCTTAGCTCCTTTCAACCACGAATTTATAGAACTCCCTCCGCGTGCATTAACCACTAACCCAAGTTTATGCTTCGTTTTGTCTGCAATGGCCTTTGCAAAAGAATAGGCCGGGCCTACTCCTTGCAGATCTATTTGCTTGCGGATAGTAGAATACTTATTTAAAGGATTCCTTGCAGGTTCCATATCACCGTTCAGAGTCAGCAAGTATACATCCTTTATACTGCCTTTATAGTTATCAGTAATATATCCCCGTCCTGCCATGTTGGACTGGCCAATGAAAAGGAACAGATCAAGCTGGGGTATCATCGGTTCAGGATTGACACATACGCCTTCCGTTTCCAACCTGTATTTATCCGTGCGGAAGGGAAGGGCGGGAAAGCCTTCTTTATTAAAGAAATTCATGTATCCACTATTCACCCAGAGATAACGGACATCTACAGGATCATTTACCTGATTGCTCTTTACACGTACCCGATTGTTATCGACAATCACTGCTTCAGCCGGATAAAACTGACCGTCTTTACCGGCAACCATAAATCCGGAAAGCGAGGAAGAACCGTCTTTGGCAATAATCCCCGTACCCGCATTCGCAAATTCCAGAAGTAAACTGCCGTCTCCTGTTTTCGTCTTCTTTCTAAATTCAGGCCCCTGATAAACGATCTTCTTACCATAAACTTTACCCAAAGCCATCTGTGCAAGGCGCCAGCCAACTGTGTCTTTCACAATCGGATGAATATCTTTGGGATTTCCCTGTCAAAAGCAACGGCCATACCCTGTATTCTTCACATGCAGTGAGGTGAGGTATTGCGCCTCACGCAACTCATTCCAGTAACGGGTCTTTGTTTCAAATCGAGGTAACTGTACAAACAGGAAAGGAATATCTCCCTGTCCCCACGATGCCCTCCACTCCTTTATCATAGCGGGGAACAGTTTACGATATTGTGCCCCACGTGCTGTATTCGACTCTCCCTGATAGAAAATAAATCCTTTCAGAGTATATGGACTGACAACGTTCAACATCGTTTCGGATAAACCAACCGGACGACGAAAGTTCCATTTTCCCATAGGCTCCGTAGGTTTACCAATGTATTGTTTCTTTTCTGCTGATAATTTGTTATACTCTGCCAAAGACTTAATATAACGGTCATATATCTTCTCGTACTCTCCAGACTGATAAGCATCAGCAATACTATCATAACGCTCTATGATAGGGCGGAAGTCTTTATCGGACAACAGCAACTTCCGGCTCGTCCACGCCTCAACCGTCGTTCCTCCTACGGGTAGCTGAATGATACCGATAGGAATATTCAAATCTTTATGCAGATTCTTCGCAAAGTAGTAAGCAACAGCTGCAAACTCTGGTGCTGTCTCAGGAGTACAAGTCTTCCAGGATGTTTCAGGTACTTCGTGTTCCGGATAATATTTTCTCGGTACTTTATAATAACGTATCTGAGGATAATCAGCCAAATCGATTTCCGCCTTCGCATCCTTCACCCTGCGCAAAGCAAACTCCATATTTGACTGACCACCCGCCAGCCATACGTCACCTACGAAAACATCTCTAAAACTAACCTTATTATTACCATTTATAACTTCTAATTTATAAGGTCCTCCGGCTTCTCCGGTCCTTAGTGTGACCATCCATTTTCCATCAACAGCCTTACTTTTCCGACTGTGTCCTTCAAACAACACTTCAACCTGCGAACCGTCTGCCGCCTCTCCCCAGATCTTCACGTTTGCATTACGCTGCAATACCATATGATCCGTAAAAAACATCGGCAACCGTAAACCCACCGTCAGCAAAAACAACGATGCTGGCCAGAAATAAAAATAAAGAAAATAAAATGCGTTTCATAGTTCAATTCGGTTTAAAAATGACTCTGCAAAGATGTCCGTTTACCGAGTGAAGACATATAACAATCGTTCTTTTATGAAGCAACTTTGTACAGTCGTGTTTAATACTGGCATTTTGCCATCGGATTGGCAAAGTTTTGCCAACAGGGTGGCAATATGTTGCCAATACGGTGGCAAGGTCTTGCCTCCTTATTGGCAACTATCAGAAACCTTATTCTGCATGATCCGGACGCTCTGTACTTAATATTGTTTTCAGTAATATCACCCGACGGTCTCCTTTCAGGGAAACTTTCATTGTATTCTTTATATGCGAGATATCTGTTTCGACACTTAACTGTTGCTTGGGTTGAAGCACATAGTTCCCTGTTGTTTTGTCATTGACGGTGATGCTGATGTTAAGAGGCTCGTCCACAGGATTCTCCAATATGGTAATCATGTTTTTTTTCTTCCCGGACAATGTCATGTAGAAATATCCTTCACCGCTGGTAGATGATTTACTGATCAACGGGCTTCCTCCTTTTGAAAAAGTGAATGGAGCCATAGGTCTTCTTCCATAAGGTACATATTGCACACCCGGTTTTGAATTCCACCCACCATAAGCACCGGCGTACTGGTAACCATATTCATCAATCTTCACTTCATATCTGGGATCATGCTCCTGTCCTTTTGGAATGATAGGAACAGTGTTTACCATCAGCCCATTACAAGGTGCGTTCACGATTCCCCGTTCGGAAGCATAGTCTCCCCAGATAATTGAGTCAGTCACTTCCACATACGGTTCATGCTGCTTGTCGACAGACATATAACGAAGCATATTAAAAAGAAGTTTATCAGCTACGGGGTCTACTCCGCAATGATTAATCAAATCGAAACCAGACAACAGTATGGAGCCTTCACCCATAAACATCTCCGACAAGGCTGTCGCAGCCAAAGCACGGCTATAGTTGGCAAGGACGGCTACATTCTCCATCCCGGATTCACGAAGATCATATCCTTTGTCCACCGGATAAATGGCAGGAAAGCCTTTCTTCGATTCATTATAGGAGGTATAGTCGGACCAAAGGCGGAACTGCTTAGGGGTTAATCCGCTAAAAACCGGATGATACGGACGTTCGAGATTGATATTCATACCATCCGCATAGGCCAGAGACGGTGAAAGATAAACCGGATCATTATTGCTGTCTTTCAGAAACTCCACGGAAGTTGGCAACCACGATTGATTGAATGTTGTAGCATCTTGTTGCAGGCAAATAATGCGTCCACCCTTACTTACATATTCTTTTTCAACTGCCCTGACTGATTATCCAGTGAATCATCCCATGAATTCTTAGCCAGAATTAAGGTAGAGTTCCGGGGTAATTCCTTAACCATACGAACCGCTTTTTACAGGGTAACCGAGTTTTTGCAAACAGTTCAAGGTTTGCTCTCCTGCCGAAGAATCGTACACATAAATGGTTTTCTTTATCACCTCTGTATCCCTCCAGTCTTTTCCGGCTATGAACAATTCACTCTCATTATAGGACACCTTCCTGCCTTTCGACCAAATCTCACCTTTCAGCATATAATCTCCCGAAACCAGATTCTGAGGAATATCTATTGACAAAGGCCTCTTACAAGTGCCATAATAAGGAACAGATGGAAGATCGACCTCTCCCGCCAATACTTTCTCACCTTCCTTTTCAATCCACCACTGCAAATGAACTTCATCCAAATCATTGCCATAATCATCGTCATTGACGACATGGGCTACCACCGCAAGCTTACTCCCTGCATAAATCTGCGACTGCCAATTCTCCCAACTCAGTAATACAGGCTGATAGCTGATCTGATATTGCCAGGCTACAGGTTTCGGTTTCATCTCAGCAAAGGACTTTACCCCATCCCAGTTATGAAATATAATTGTAAAGGGCATGGTACCTGCCAAGCAACTATTTTGACTTCTCAACCGACGGAACAATTCCGTTGCATTCTTCAGTACAAAAGCCTGATAGGTCATAGCTGCTCCAGCTTGTTCATCATCGGGCAGATGTCCTGTCCAACACTTCTGCGAACCCGGTTGTTTGGTTCTGGAACAGAGGTTGAAACGCCCGTCTATTCCTGTATAGTTTCCTACACATTCGGTAAAAGTAATCGGTTGTACTCTTCCCGGATTTTGCCACATCGCCTTATCACGCATATTGAGATAAGTAAGGAAAGTATTATAATACCATCCCCAATACCTATGTACATCATAGATATCACCCGAATGTCCCAGTCCATAACCGGTATTGCCTATATACAATCTGGTATCATCCCATTTCTTGAGTTCACGACACATCTTTGTCAGGAACTCCCGATACAGATCGCCCGTTTTACCTTCATAAGGCATTTCATTGGATAAAATATAGATGACTACGGAAGGATGAGAAGTGAACGGTCCCAGATCAATCTCCTTATAGGTTCTGAGTGACAGGTCAAAGTCTGTCGGTGGTGCAGTCTTGGTTGCATGTTTGGGGCGACCATACCGACCGGCAAATATCATCATACCTTCTTCATCGCACACATCCATCCAATTCTGATCATCGGGAATACGGATGATATTTATGTTCAGGCTCTTCATAAAGCGAACATAATCACGTGCAAAGTCTTTGCTTCTTTCCAGCTGTTCGGGTATTCCCCGCTCAGGCGGATTAATGGCATTACCCCCGCAGATAGATAGGTTTATCATTCAAATAAAATACACCATCCCGCATCTCGAACTTTCTGAATCCAATCCGCTTATGCAAAGTTTCAGTACCTGCCTTTACTTCCAAGTCATAAAGTGCAGGATTAACAGGACTCCATAGTTCAGGAGTCAATTGGTCTATTTTCCAGACCACCGTTGTATCCACTTTATTCTTAAAATAAAATTCTCCGGAATGGCTGCACAATATCGCCTTATTTCGGGCATGCGTAATTACAGCATCAAGGGACAAACTTTCGTTCGCCTCAGCAGACAACATTACTTCAATCCTGATATCCTTATCGGTAGTGATAGGAGTTATCTTATGAACCTTTGCCGCCAACAGAGACAACGGAAAGAATGCACATAAAGCACACAATAATCTTGTTTTCATAGTATCAATTATAATAGTAAACTTATTCTTCTCCTTTCTGATATTGGGCGGGAGTCACCCCGAACAACTCCCCTGAAACGTTTTATGAAATAGCTTGGGGAGTTGAAGCCAACTTCATATGCTATCTCCGAAACAGTCTTCGTATCCATCTGTTTCAGTAGCATCTGCGCCTTCTTCAATCTGATATTCAGAATGAAGTCATTGGGTGTCTGCCCTGTGATACCCTTAATCTTCAGGAAGAGTTTGGTACGGCCGGTATTCATAGCCTTGGGCAAACATATTCACATCAAAATCCGGATTATCCAAATTTTGTTCAATACACGCTACACATTGTTCCATGAACTGATGGTCTGCGCTATTCGTAGCCAGTATATCCACATTGTTATCCATTTGTTTTGCATATTTTTTCTGCAACAGCTTTCTGCTGTTTACCAGATTGTTACAACGCATAAACAAATGTTTCACATTAAAAGGTTTAGTCACATAGTCATCTGCACCCATTTTTAACCCTTGCATTGTATATTCCTCGGCTGTCTGGGCCGTCAGTAATATCACAGGGATATGGGATGTTTCAAAATTACTCTTTATCTTCCTACACATTTCTATACCGGACATCTTGGGCATCAGGATATCGCTCAGTACAATATCGGGCTGTATTTCTTTTGTTTTTTCCAGTCCTTCTTCACCATCCTGCGCTTCGCAAACGGAATATACTTTGGAGAACAGACGAACCAGTAAACCTCTGAGTTCTTCATTGTCTTCAACAATCAGGATTTTACTCTTCGTATCTTCGGATTCATTAGCAGGATTCTCATCATCCATCACATCAGTCAGTGCCTTGTCACCATACATGGTCAATTCTGAAATGCATGATGAATCGATATCGGGAGTTGCCACTTTTTTGTGAATCAGCAATGTGACTATCTCCCAAAGGCAATTCAACCACAAAAGTGGTTCCCTTTCCCTCCATGCTCCGCACACTGATTTTTTGCCTTTATGGGCTTCAATTATACTTTTAGCAAGTGCCAATCCTATGCCCGTACCTTTCTGGTTGTCCGTGCTGTCGACCTGATAAAAACGATCGAATATCTTATCCAGACTCTTTTCGGCAATACCGATACCCGTATCTGAAATAAGAATAACCACACTATTTTCATATTCCTGTACTGATAAGGAGACTGTACCACCCAGAGATGTATATTTGAAAGCATTGGACAGCAAGTTATAAATCACCTTTTCAAGCTGTACTACATCAAACCAGACTTCCAGATTCCTATCCTTATTAAGAAATTCAAGATTAATCTGTTTACCCCGTGCATACTCTTTGAAAGACAGATAGATTTCATCCAGGAACGCATAAATATCCTGCTTGCTGTATTTGAACTTTTCGAAACCCTGTTCTTGTTTCCTGAAATCAAGAAGCTCGGTTATCAGGCGCTTCATACGTAAGGTATTCCGATGAATATTTACCAGTTTATTGTACACTAACGGCTGAATATCATTCCTTTCCATCAACATCTCCAACTGACTCACAATCAATGTGAGCGGAGTACGAAATTCATGTGAAATATTGGTAAAAAGCGAAGTTTAGACTGGTTCAGTTCTTCTATCTGTTTCTTCTCTTTCTTCTCGTATTCAAGTGAAGCCCGCAACTTTAATTTGGAAGAATAGAAACTAACCACTATATAGACAGATACAATCACAATAATAACATAAATACAATATGCCCAGACAGATTTGTAAAAAGGTGGCTTCACCACAATATCGATTTCCTTAAAAATACTTTCTTTACCGGAATATTCCTCAGAGCTCTTTATCTTTAGCTTATACCTACCCGGATTCAGGTTGGTGTAAGTAATGCCTTTACGATAACCTGCACTCATCCAGTCTTTATCAAATCCCTCCAATTTATAGTAAATCCGGTTTCTCAGTACCGATACATAATTGGACAACGAGAAATTTATAGTGATGATGGAATGGTTATGATTCAGCGTAATTTGTGGCTGATACAAAATAGACTCAGAGAGAATATTGGAATCATCATTCGGCAATATAACCTGGTTATTCACTTCCAATGAGGTAAAGTTAAGCTGATAGGGCTTTACATAAGAATTCAATTCTTTTTCAAAGAAAGATATCATCATCTTGGGACCGGAAAGGAATATCTCATTATCGCTGGCCACAAACAATCCGTAAGGGTTCAATGCCGTCATCGGAAAACCATTCTGTTTATTATAGTTATAAAAGCGCTGGTTCTCCATATCAAAACGTGAAAAGCCCTGATTACTGGCTATCAGGAGATAGCCGGACAAAGACTCTTTTATATCAAGGATATAATCATTGATCAGGTCCGAATTGTGTGAGTTAAACGGTTTGAATGAATTGTTATCCGGCTCATATAGGAATATACCATCTCCCGAAGAACCTGCCCAGATATTACCTTTCTTATCTTCAAAAAGTACATTTATCAAATTACTGCCTATAACCCGGTTTGAACTATTAGGAACGAAATACTCATCTCGTTTCCGGGTTTCAAGATTCTATTTAACCAGTCCCAATGAATAAGAGAACCATAAATTATTGTTCCTGTCAAGAAGCATATCAATGATCTGTCTGTTATTGAGTCTACTATCTTTCAGTAGCTTTGTGCACTCTCCTGTTTGAGGATCAAACAAACCTATTCCGTTATGGGTTGCCAGCAAAAGATTTCCTTTATACGGAATAACTTTGCGTACTACATCATTGATCAACGAATTCTCTTTCCCCGGAATATGCCTGTAATTGGTAAACTGATGCGTTTTCAAGTCCAATTTATCCAATCCTCCTCGTAATGTACCTACCCACAGAGTCTGGTTTTCCTCATCCAAATGCAGAGATTGTACCGTATTGGATGCAAGGGAATTCTTATTTATATCATGCTTAAACTCTGCGAAGCTTCTTGTTTTTCGATCGAGATAGTTCACTCCACCACCTTCCGTTGCAATCCAGATATTTCCTTTAGAGTCTTCTTTCATTCGTCCGGCAAAAGGAGAGGTCAGCTTTCCTTGCTGAGATTCATCGGAATAATAATAGGTATAAATCTCATAGTCCGGATTAAACAGATTAACCCCACCGTAATAAGTGCCAATCCAGAAAGTTCCTTGCTGATCCTTCATCATACAGATGATGGAAGAATTACTCAGGCTATAAGGTTTATTATCTTCACTGTAATTGGTGAAAGTATTGGTGGTGACATCCAATTTATCCAAACCTTTAAAAAGTCCCCACCCAATAGTTACCCAAGTTATCTTCGACCACACAACGGACATAATTGCTTGAAAGTCCATTCTTATAAGGTGCATGCACATAGTTTGTTTTTCCACCGTTCCTGTCCAATCGGAAAAGCCCATCATCTTTGGTACCTACCCAAATATTCTTTTTGGAATCTTCATAAATACAGGTTATATCCTTTGTTGGGAGATAATTAAGCCATTTCTTATTACTGTCCAGCATGTACAAGCCATTATTCATAGTTCCTACATATAGGTTCCCTTCATGGTCTTCGGTCACACAGGACATGCGTACATCCTCCAGTGATAATAATATTCCAACTTATCTTCCGCACGGTTATAGGTGAATAAAGAGTCTCTGGTACAAGCCCACAGCCGAGAGTTACCGTAACTAATGGCCTGAATGTTATTATCGCGAATCGTATGAAAAATATTCTTCTTAATATCATATTCAACTACGGCATACTTGCAACGAATATAAATATGCCCATCCTTATCACCACAAATCGTACCTATATTATTATTATAAAGACTATGTTTATCATTCTCAATCGGACGGAATATATAAAAATCGGTACCGTTATAACGGTTCAAACCATCTTTAGTACCTATCCAGATTATTCCGAATTCATCCTGATAAATAGATGTAACTGTTGGTTGCGAGATGCCATTTTCTACTCCGAATGTTTGAAAATGGATATCCTGTGCGAACAACAATCCGGGAGCCAGAAATAAAAGGAGCAACAATATCCGCAACATTACTATTGATAAGAGAGTCTTTTTCATACCGTACAATTTTGTTATAAGGTTCCTGTTTTGCAAAACAAAAATAGCGGAATCTATGAATGACCTATATAAAAATAGAACAAATCTATGTCGATATCGTACGGAAGCCCTCCGAATTCACCGATTCATACCCGGAACTCATCGGCTTTTCTACCGGAACTCACCCGGAAGGGCTATACAGGGATGAATAATTCGCTTACCTTTGAGCCATGAATCAATAACAATAGAAATAATGGAAAAGAAACAAAACTTCCCGTCTCATGCAGGTTTATCGGGCAAAGCACTGATAGCTTCGCTCTTCATCATCTCCGGAATATTACTGTTTGCCCGTAACGTAGGTTGGATTACGTATGACTTATTTAGCATAGTGGTATCCTCGGCATAGCCTTCTTATTGTATTAGGTATCTACACGATAACGCGCCGCCATTATCTGAGCGGTTCTATCCTCACCCTGATAGGTGTTTATTTTTTAGTTGGAGGATTATCGTGGTTACCGGAGAACTCACAAACCATTGTCTGGCCTGTTGCACTGATTGTGGCGGGTATTTTGTTCTTTGTAAAATCCCGCCGTAGAGAACGCTGGATGAAAAGCCATATGAACGGCCGTTACCAGGACTGGGCTAAAAGAAGAGGTGGACATATGCACATGAATATGGAAAACAATGAGCAACAATGCGAATCGGAAAACGGTTATCTGCGTTCCGACAATGCTTTTTGGTTCTGTACGTCATGTCGTATTGGATGAATTGTTCAAAGGAGCCAGTATCCGGGCTTCATTCGGAGGAACCGTCATTGATCTACGCCACACGCATCTTGCACCGGGAGAAACCTATATTGATATCGACTGTACTTGTAGTGGAATAGAGTTGTACATTCCTTCAGACTGGAATGTTGTACCTCAATGTAATGCTTTTGCCGGCGGATGCGAGGATAAGCGTTGGCAAGGAGCAAATATTAATAAAGAAAGTACACTAATAATCCGTGGAAATATTTCCTTCGGTGGATTAGAGATTAAAGACTAATCCTATGAGAGCACATCCAATTATAGATTATCCTTATCGTTGGTTTCCGATGCTTGTGCTTGCATTGGTTCTGGCAATCATCCAGGCAACCCTGTTGTGGGGATATACCGGAGCTGACTGGCTACCTGCCATCATCGACGGAATCACAACAATCGGATGGCTTGCGGCACTGGCATACCTGGCTTGGTTTGTAGTAGGCCAAGTATCCATTCTCCAGACAAATGTCATTACGGTTGTATCAGGAATATTGCTCTGGATTGCGGGCAGCTTCATGGTCTGCGACATTATGGTAAGAATTGCAGGAATACCTTATATCTCTTTTGCCTCTACCATACCTTTCAGACTTCTGTTCGGCATACCGACATGGATAGCCATTATATTGTGGTATCACCTGATAGTAGTGAAAGCCCCGGAAACACAAGAAGATGAATTCATTGTACCGCAATCCGTAAAAGCAGAAAAAACGGAAGAGCAAGAGGAAACCATTGATCGCATTACTGTAAAAGACGGGGCACGAATACATATCATCAAAGTAGATGAACTGCTATATATCCAGGCGTGTGGAGATTATGCGACTTTGATCACCCCCACAGGAGAGTACATCAAAGAGCAAACCATGAAGTATTTTGAAGGACATCTGCCAAGTGACAACTTTGTGCGTATCCATCGTTCCACCATTGTAAACGTGACACAGATATCGCGGGTAGAACTATTCGGAAAAGAAACCTACCAAGTGTTATTGAAAAACGGAACTAAATTACGGGTTAGCCTGACGGGCTACCGGCTATTGAAAGAACAACTGGGAATATAAAGACCTAAACTATTCTATAAAACAAAAGCGAAGAATCCGCCCCATTGTGAATTCTTCGCTTTTTTTTTAGCAGACAAGGTTATCTGATTATTTCTTCTTATCGTCTTTCTTTGGTTCATCCTTTTGGGTTTCCTGTTTATCTTCCTTTCCTTCCGGATGGATGATTCCCTTTACGGTCTCGCCAATAGGTAGTTTGTCCAGTACACCGAGGCTCGGAGCCACTGTCTTCACCAATGTATTCAGGAAGTTGCTTGTACCTCCGTTTCCACCATCGAATACAGTAATGTTTCCTAAATTGATATGTTCGAATGCTTTCACCTGTTCTCCGGCAATTTCTTTCCATTGATCTACCATCTTATATTGGATAGCGATAGCCGGATTAGATTCTGCCGCACGTACCATAGCCTCGAAACCTTCAGCTTCAGCAAGCAATGATTTCTTCTTACCTTCAGCCTCAGCTTCCAACTTCATCTGGATGGCTCTTGCTTCAGCCTCAGCCTGTGCCAGAGTTGCTTTTGCACGAGCTTCAGCCTCACGGGTAATCTTTTCGGCAACAGCATCAGCCTGAAGAATGGCTTCTTGCTTTGCAACTTCAGCAGGTACAATCTTTTCAGCCTTCAAAGAAGATTCCACTTTACGGGCTTTAGCCTCTTCTACTTCTTTTTGAGCTATTTCGCGGGCAGCCTGTACGGCAGCTTCCGAACGTGCTTCAGCTTCACCGGCCTGTTTGTCGGCATTGGCACGCGTTACAGCCAGTTCGGCATCAGATTGTGCCACAGCTTTCTGAGCCTCATTTCGCCCGATAGCAGCTTTCTTTCCTGCTTCCGCCTGCTTTAATCTCCATGTCAGAATTCAGTTCGGCAATACGGCTTTCCTTTTCCGTATTAGCCTGCTCAATCCTGATATTTTTTTCAGCTTCAGCCTTTGCCACCTGCGACTCTTTTTCAGCGTTGGCAATGGCTACTTGCGAGATTCTGTCCTTATCCGCATTTGCCACAGAGATTTCCTGCAATTTTTTCGTCTCGGCAATAGCGATATCCTGGTCTTTGCGTGTTTCGGCAACTTTCGTCTCACGTTCCTTTATTTGATTGGCAATCTTGATGGCACCCAGTTTCTCCTGTTCCTCAATGTTTGCCTGAGCCTCATTCAACGCCTTACTTTCAGCTTCCTTACCTAGGTTGACAATATAATTGGCAGCATCACGGATATCGCTGATGTTGATGTTCATCAGATACAAACCAAATTTGCGAAGTTCCGTATCGATGTTATCCTTTACTTTAGAAAGGAATTTATCGCGATCGGAATTCAGCTCTTCAATCGTCATATCGGCAATGACCAAACGCATCTGACCGTACACAACATCCGTTATCAGGTTCTGTTTATCATCTATTGTCAGCCCAAGCATACGCTCAGCAGCATTTTGCATTACTTCCGCATCAGTACTGATGGCAACTGTTATCGTGGTCGGTACATCCACACGAATATTCTGTGCAGACAAGGCACCGGTCAACTTACAGTCTATCTGCATCGGCTTCATAGACAGGAATTCATAGCCCTGTATAATAGGCCAAACAAAAGCAGCGCCACCATGATACAACTTGGCTGACTTCTTATCACCACCCGTTTTACCATATACTACCAGTACTTCGTCACTTTTACACTTACGGTAACGAGAAAGAATACCGATAAAAGTAAGCAAAATGACTGCTACCAATATAGCAGCCATAATCATCATTTCTTGTGTCATAAATCTATGTTTTTGAGTTTTGTTTTATTGAATATATAGAGTTCCGTCCTTATAGCCCGTAATAATAGTTTTATCACCTGTCTGATAAGTCTTATTCGTTTCAGATACTACATCTATCTCACGCATAGCTCCATCACGACTTGCCTGTACAGTAAATCTGCCATTTCCTTGCCCAAAGTAGATGGTGCATTCTCGGCCTACTAATTTTTCCGTCTTTTCCGTCTTATTCACCTGCTGTAACTGATAGGCTTTTTTATAAAGAAACCACACAGCGAAAACGAAAAACAGACCAATCAAAATGGCAATGGAATAACTCTGAATGTCAGTATTTCCAATCAGATACATGTACCATCCAAAACCGATACCGAAGTGCGTCAATCCCTTAAAAATACCACACTGCTGATGTCGGCATCCACATCTGTATCTGCATCAATGTCTCCGAAAAAAATGGAAAGAATGAACTGTATCACAAAAATACCAGTTGTGACCACGGCGATAATCAGAAATATATTACTGCTCATAGGAATTTGAATTATTGTGGTTTACAATATATTTAGATATATTATTCCAAATATACACATTTGCAGAACATACACAAAGAAACCGTTCTCTATTTAACAAAATTTTCTTGAGGAGGAAAGCAACATTACACAAAGATATTTGTTATGTTTACGGACGCTATGATGAAACATCTACACTATATATTTCTGTTTATGTGCCTCTCACTAGGAATGTCCGCCATTCTGCAAGAGGAACAGCCGGCACTTCGGATGATTACCGAAGCCTCGACAGATACTTCCGTCACCCCTACACAAACAGGATGTTTCATTTCAATGTCAGCAGATTGTTACTCAACCATTGCTCACCGCCCGTTCTTTAATGATGAAAACAATGAACGTAGAATCAACGGCATCCTCCTTCAGGAGAACTCTTATAATCAAGCTAACGCTCCATCGAAATTACTGAAACTTAAGATCCATCCGTCTGTAGAACAGATGCAACGTATATTCTCCACTCATTTACCGGTGGAACAAAATGCCAGCCTCTTTTCACTCCCAGCGCTATCCGTTATTCTTACGGATATTACGTCTACGAGTTGAAGCATATTCTGATTTAAACCACCACTCTACTTGTTACTCCCCCTTTACCGGAGGTATGCCATTGGCATGTCTTTGGTCAACCTATTGTTTATTCACATCTAAATTTAATGTAATTACTATGCTCGATTTATTAATAGCTACCCTCGAAATGATGGGGTTTACATTCGTGATCGGCTTCTTCGTGGCTTTCATTATCAAAATGATTGCCGTTGCTGCCAACTCATTCGACTTTTACAGTTCACACCAGAAAGAACTGCTTCGCCTGCGACGCCTGCGCAAGTTGCGCCAGAAGGTGGAGCTCATGATACGGGATATCCCTATAGAAGAAAATGAACTCTATAACGATAAACGCGAAGAATTCAGCCGCGGAGTCAACCGTGAGCTTTCCGATTATCGTGGATATTACCATGGAGTAAGCGCCGGAGTTTCCAACGCTGACCTGATGGATTACTACTATCCCGAAGATACGCACATTATGTATCTGAAGCAACAAGAAGAGATGTTATATCATAAGAATAAGAAATAGTATGGAAAATATAGATTTCGCGACCCTATTCCAAGGTTTTGGAACAATGATGGAAAGTGGCTGCCTGCTCGCGTCGGCCCGTGTGTTTTTAATCCTTTTAGGTTTGCTGCTCATATATCTGGGCTGGAAAGGAGTGCTTGAGCCTATGGTAATGATTCCGATGGGGCTGGGGATGGTTGCCATCAATTGTGGAACACTTTTCATGCCGGACGGCACATTAGGCAACCTCTTTCTCGATCCGATGCTTTCGGATACGGATGACCTGATGAACACGATGCAGATAGATTTTTTGCAACCTGTCTATACACTCACCTTCAGTAACGGATTGATAGCCTGTTTTGTATTTATGGGCATAGGTACTTTGTTGGATGTAGGCTTTCTGCTACAAAAGCCTTTCGTCAGCCTTTTCCTGGCTTTATGTGCCGAATTGGGTACTTTCCTGACTATCCCCGTAGCTTCCGCCCTTGGACTGACATTGCAAGAAAGTGCTTCTGTAGCTATGGTAGGAGGTGCAGATGGTCCTATGGTTCTGTTTACATCACTGGCTTTGGCCAAACATTTATTTGTACCTATCACAGTAGTGGCTTATCTGTATCTGGGACTAACGTATGGCGGCTACCCGTATCTGGTGAAGTTACTGGTTCCCAAACGCCTGCGTGCCATCAAGATGACTTCGAAGAAAGCACCTAAAAACTACGATGCCAAGGTGAAACTGGCATTCTCGGCTGTGCTGTGTGCAGTGTTGTGCTTCTTGTTCCCGGTGGCTTCGCCGTTGTTTTTCTCTCTCTTCCTGGGAGTTGCCGTACGTGAATCAGGCATGAAGCATATTTATGATTTCGTTAGCGGTCCATTGCTTTATGGCTCTACATTTATGTTGGGCGTATTGCTGGGCGTGCTTTGTGATGCACATCTACTGCTTGATCCGAAGATTCTGAAATTATTAGTATTGGGTATAGTGGCACTGTTGCTTTCGGGTATCGGCGGCATTATGGGAGGATACATCATGTACTTCATCAAGAAAGGAAATTATAATCCGGTAATCGGAATTGCAGCCGTCAGTTGTGTGCCGACTACGGCAAAGGTAGCTCAAAAGCTGGTTAGTAAGGATAATCCTGACTCGTTCATTCTGGGGGATGCCTTGGGAGCAAATATCTCCGGGGTTATCACTTCGGCTATTATTACGGGTATTTATATCACGATCATTCCATATCTCTAAGATAATTATAAAGTAAAGGTACATTGATTTAGGCGCGGAATCTGCAGATTTCGCGCCTATTATTATCTTTGGGCTGAGAAATATCTTATACATATGAAAAAGCCGAATTTAAACCTGAAGCGAGCGTCTTTGCTGACCTCATCACTCCTGTGTAGTGCCCTCCTCATAGCCGTCCCCCTCCGAAAAGAGCTGAACGAGGATTGGAAGTTTAAACAAGCCAGACTCAACAACTGGTATCCTGCCACCGTGCCCGGTGTAGTACATACCGACCTGATGGACAACAAAATTATTGAAGACCCTTTCTTCCGCCTCAACGAGCGCGGCATGCAATGGATTGACAAAGAAGACTGGATATACCAGACCACCTTCCAACTCACCCCCGAAATGATGGGAAGGGAGAACATCGACCTCATCTTCAAAGGACTGGATACGTATGCCGACGTATACCTGAACGAGAAGAAGATACTGGAAGCCAACAACATGTTCCGCGAATGGAAAACCAGCATCAAGCCCGACCTGAAACCCGGTGAGAACGTACTGAAAATCTATTTCCACTCCCCCATCAAAGTGGATATTCCCAAATGGGACGCTCTGCCTTACCAGTATGAAGCCGGCAACGACCAGTCCGAAAACGGCGGAGTATTCAATAAGAAAGTCAGCGTATTCGCCCGCAAAGCAGGTTACCACTACGGATGGGACTGGGGCCCCCGCCTCGTCACCTCCGGCATCTGGCGGCCTGTATATGTGGAAGCCTGGGATAATGCCCGAATCAACGATGTCTTCATCCGCCAGCCGGAAGTCAGCAAAAGCCGTGCATCCCTCATCGGAGAAGTGGAGGTACTGGCAGACAAGGAGATAGACCAGGCAACAGTTACCATCACCGAAGCCGCTTCCGGCAGGGTGCTGGCAGGGCAAACCGTTTCCCTGCAGAAAGGCATCAACAAGATTTCCCTACCCTTCTCCATCAAGAGCCCGAAACTATGGTGGAGCAACGGACTGGGCGAACCACATCTGTACAGTTTCCGCACAGACCTCACCGTCAATAATCAGACATCCGATGCCCGGACAGAAGAAGTGGGCCTGCGCTCACTCAAAATCATCAACCGCCCGGACAAAGATGGAAAAACCTTCTACGTAGAACTGAACGGCATCCCCGTGTTTGCCAAAGGTGCCAACTACATCCCGCAGGATAACTTCCTGCCGCGCGTCACACCGGAGCAATACGAAAAGACCATCCTCGACGCCGCCAATGCCAACATGAACATGCTCCGCATCTGGGGCGGCGGCACCTACGAGAGCGACCTGTTCTACCAACTTTGCGACCGCTACGGCATCCTCGTCTGGCAGGACTTCATGTTTGCGTGTAGCCTCTATCCCGCCGAAGGGGAGCTTCTGGAAAACATCCGCCAAGAAGCCATCGACAACGTGAAGCGGCTCCGCAACCACGCCTGCATCGCCCTGTGGTGCGGAAATAACGAATGTAATGACGCCTGGTTCAACTGGGGCTGGCAGAAACGATACAAGGCGCAGAATCCCGAATACGAACAGAAAATCTGGAAACAGTTCAACGACCAGTACAACGTCACACTCCCTCAGGTGGTAGAAGAGTATGCTCCCGAAAGCTTCTACTGGCCTTCTTCCCCCTTCGCCCGCTATGATGGCGGCAGCGATGACCACAACGGCGACCGCCACTACTGGGATGTGTGGCATGGTAAAAAGCTCATCGAGACGTACAACAAGGAGAGAAGCCGTTTCTTTAGCGAATACGGTTTCCAGTCCTTCCCCGAATTTGAATCAGTGAAACGCTATGCGCCGTGCGAAGAGGATTGGGACATCTATTCGGAAGTCATGATGTCGCACCAGCGCGGCGGAGCCCATGCCAACGAGTTGATTGAAACCTATCTGCTGAACGAATACCGCAAGCCCAAAGACTTCGAAGCCTTCCTCTATATGAACCATGTGCTGCAAGGCGACGCCATCAAAACCGCCATCGAAGCGCACCGCCGGGATATGCCTTACTGTATGGGAACGCTCTTCTGGCAGCACAACGATTGCTGGCCCGTGGCTTCCTGGGCAAGCCGCGACTATTACGGTCGCTGGAAAGCGCAGCATTACTTCGCCCGCAAAGCCTACCGGGACATCCTTGTATCTCCTATAGCCGATGAAGACGGGCAGTTGAAGGTTCAGATTGTTTCCGACCGCCACAAGGTTTGCAACGGTAGGCTTGAGGTAAAAGTCATGAAGCTGACGGGGGAAGTTCTCAACAGCTACAACCGGAATGTGAAAGTGGATGCCAACAGCAGCGAGGCGCTTTTCTCCGTCCCACTGGATGAAGCCCTGAAAGGAGCACGTAAAGAAGACGTCTTCATCCATGCCGTTCTCCTGACGGATAAAGGGAATAGCAGCTATACCAACAACTACTTCCTGGTGAAGCAAAAAGAGGTGAACTATCCCAAGGCCCAACTTGCAACCAGTGTACAGCCCATTGAAGGAGGTTTTGAGGTAACACTTAGCAGTGATAACTTCGCCCGTGCCGTCTTCATTGCTACCGGAGACGTAAACAGCTCGTTCAGCGACAACTATTTCGATATACTTCCCGGAAGTTCAGTTAAGGTGGAAGTCTACACAGACTTACCGCTGGCGACATTTGAAAAACAATTGAAGGTGGTATCTCTGAGCGATGAATACTAAGACACGCAAATGAGTAGTTGGATTTGATTCATAACGGATAAGAAAGGAGTAAAAGTGATTAGCGTTTAGTGATTAGTGATAAGCAGTACTATCCGTCATCCTGAGCGTAGTCGAAGGATCTACTCTCTTGGCATAAGGCTGCACTATACAGTAGGGGAAGAGATTCTTCGACTACGCTCAGAATGACAGATACTCAGTATATCATTTCATTCATAACCGCCGCAAACTTAAATCAAATGATATTCGTCATAGGCAAAGATATACTTTCAGCTTATTGAACGTATTCGGAAAGCTTTATGAACACGTTCTCTAAGCTTTCTGAGTGTGTTCACAAAGCTTAGAGAATAAACTATTCATATATAGACGATTACAAGACTTGCATTTACCGGTTTCCGGACGTTATAAACTAAAGGCATTATCATCCCAATACAACAACAAAGATTCAAATAGGATAGGTTGAAAACTATACTTTGCCTTATTGTTTTTATCCTTTTGCCAGTAACAAAACTTCGTCCTCCAATTGCGGGACGTACAGTTTCCAATCGGGGGCTGCACGGCCCGCAAGTGGAAACCGGACAGCCCGCAATTGAGAAACGAGGTTTTGCCTATGGCATAACATCATTTTCTTTAAAGCAAAAGGGGAAAAGGAAAGGGGCAATGGGGGATTAGTAACGGAGAATTGCCCTCTTTAAACACGCATATCGTAAAAAAGATTGCCACTGTTTACTGACTTTTCGAAGAAGAAAGGGCTAAATATCCTCTATTTACTTGAGAAAAAGGGATATTTGCACATAAACTGGCAAGATGCACATAAAGCATTCACAATAGCTGATAATAAAGAAGTTACAGAGTAATCTATGCACTTCAAGGCATGTTTCGGGGTGTAGGCAGAAGATTTCATACATCTGCCTACACCCTTTTACATCTCCGATATCTAATTGACAATCAATAGAAAGCGGACATTGGTGTAGGATGTAGGCAAAGTATGACAAAAAACATATTTAGAATTGATAGTTATAACCTGTCATTTATCAAAAGACAATTCATACCTATCGCGTCTCTTTCAAAGCTGCATCCAAATCGATACCCAAAGCTTTGGCTACACCTGTGCCATAGGCCGGGTCTGCCTTGTAGCAGTTGCGAACGTGGCGCTGCTTGATGAAGAGTTCGGCATCACCCATGGCGCGGGCAGTGTTTTCAAACAACAGTTGTTGCTCGTCCGCAGGCATCAGTCGGAATAAATCGCCCGGCTGGCTGTAGTAATCATCATCATATTCACGCTCGTTGTAGTTATAGACGTCGCCATGAACCTTCAAAGGCGGTTCTTTCTTCTCGGGAGAATCCTGCCATTCGCCATAACTGTTCGGTTCATAACTTTTGGCTGAACCATAGTTACCATCTACGCGCATGGCGCCGTCACGATGGTAGGCATGGAACGGACAACGGGGCTTGTTCACCGGAATCTGTTCTGAGTTTACACCCAAGCGATAGCGTTGGGCATCGCCATAAGAGAAGAGCCGGCCTTGTAGCATCTTGTCGGGAGAGAAGCCGATACCTTCTACAATATTCTGGGGGTTGAAGGCAGCTTGTTCCACTTCGGCGAAGTAGTTTTCGGGATTACGGTTCAGTTCCAGAATACCTACATCCTGCAACGGAAAATCTTTATGCGGCCAAACCTTCGTCAGGTCGAATGGATTGATGCGGTAATGATCCGCTTCTTCCTCGGTCATTAATTGAATCTGGAACTTCCACTTCGGGAAATCGCCTTTCTCGATGCTCTCGTACAAATCCCGTTGATGCGATTCGCGGTCTTTGGCAATGATGGCTTCGGCTTCCTGGTCGGTCAGGTTTTTAATGCCTTGCAGGGTGCGCAGGTGGAACTTCACCCAGATGCGTTTGTTATCGGCATTGATGAAGCTATAGGTATGACTACCGAAACCGTGCATGTGGCGATAGGAATAAGGAATGCCACGGGGACTCATGGTGATGGTCACCTGATGGAGAGATTCGGGCAGAAGGGTCCAGAAATCCCAGTTGTTGTTCGGACTGCGCATATTGGTGCGCGGGTCGCGCTTGACGGCGTGGTTCCAGGTCAGGAAATTTCAACGGGTCACGCAGGAAGAATACGGGGGTATTATTTCCTACCAGTCCCAGTTGCCTTCTTCTGTATAGAACTTCATTGCAAAACCACGGATGTCACGCTCGGCATCGGCAGCCCCGCGCTCACCGGCCACGGTAGAGAAACGGACAAAGCACTCCGTCTGCTTGCCTACTTCGCTGAAGATGGCGGCACGGGTGTACTTCGTAATGTCATGTGTCACGGTAAACGTGCCGTATGCACCGGAGCCTTTGGCATGCATACGTCTTTCGGGAATCACTTCACGGTCAAAGTGGGCGAGTTTCTCAAGAAACCAGGGGGTCTTGCATCATGACCGGACCACGTTGTCCGGCTGTCTGGGTGTTCTGATTGTCGGCGATTGGTCGACCATTAGCAGCGGTTAATTTTTTTCTCTTCCATGGGATTTTGTTTAATGAATGAATTATTATGTAACAAAAAGTAGTTCTTCTTAGGTTTACCTCCAACCGACATAAAAATCTATACACTGATAGACAAAATCTATGTATCTCACAAATATAGGTAATTCCTTGGGAATTCGTACCTTTGCAATCCCTAAAAGAATTGTATGAAACATCTATTTTATCTTTTAATAACCTTCTGGTTCATCCCCCTTGCAGCGCAGCAAAGCCAGACTGCCCGCCACATGGAAAGTCTCGGTTTCGTAAACATTGCCGAAGCAGACAGCACCATTGCCATCGACCTGATGTATACACGTGCCGATAACTTCACCGGACGGGTGTTATACGAAGATTTGCACGAGGCCTATCTGCACCCCGACGCCCTGAAAGGACTGCTACGGGCACAGCAGGAATTAAAGAAGCGGCATCCCCGCTACCGCCTGATTGTTTACGACGCCGCCCGCCCCATGAGCGTACAACAAAAGATGTGGAACGTGGTGAAAGGCACTTCCAAATATATCTACGTCTCCAACCCGGCACGTGGCGGCGGACTACATAACTACGGTCTGGCAGTAGACATCAGCATACTGGATGAAGCGGGTACCCCTCTGCCGATGGGCACGAAAGTAGACCATCTGGGTCCCGAAGCCCATATCACGAACGAAGCCGCCCTGGTGCAAAGCGGAAAAATGACGAAGCAGGAACAAGAAAACCGCCAACTGTTGCGCACCATTATGCGTGCCGCAGGTTTCCGCACTCTGCCCAGTGAATGGTGGCACTTCAACTGGTGCAGCCGTCAGGAAGCCAAACAAAAATACAGGGTTATACCGTAAAATCCCCTATATTCCTTATATTTGTGCAGAGAAACCAGGTAAAAACTCATACCGGAACAACTATGAAACAAGCTCTCAAACTTATACTCTCCACCCTGTTCGGGGCATGCATCGGCTTCGGGGCAGTGATGCTTTGCATTACATTCTTTACGGAAACCACACTCAGTGAATTCTTCGGCAACATGGGGAATGTACAGCTAAGCAGATTATTGCTCTCCTGTATCCTGTCGTTGGTATGCCTCATACTTGCTGTCTTCGTACAAATCATCCTGCACGAAGGCGGACATCTGATTTTCGGGCTTGCTACCGGCTACCGATTCGTCTCTTTCCGTGTGGGCAGCCTTACCCTGATAAAAGAAGGTGGAAAGTTCCGCTTCAAACGCTTTTCCATCTCCGGCACAGGCGGCCAATGCCTGCTTTCCCCACCGGATAAGCCTTACGAACAAATACCTTACTTCTGGTACAATGCAGGCGGGGTACTGATGAATCTGTTGACAGGAATCATCGCACTTATTCTTTGATTTCGTACCCTGAAGTGCCGTTACCCCTGCATCTATTCCTCCTATTTTCCTTTATCTGCGGTTTCTTCCTGGCACTGATGAACGGCATCCCATTGAAAATGTCGGGTATCACGAATGATGCCTACAACCTGATATTGATGCACCGCGACCTGAATACCCGGAAGTACCTGGCCCTTCAATTAGCCGTCAACGCTGAAGTTCAGAAAGGCATGAGACTGAAAGATATGCCGGACGAATGGTTCCCGAACGATGAAGTGACAGACTATAAGAATATCATGCAAGTTGCCGTAAAATTACTCTATATCTCGCGCTATGTCGACCGGAAAGAGTTCAAGACAGCGCAGGTCCTTTTCAGCAAGATAGAACAACACAAAGAAGAAATTGTAGGATTATACGTAAAAGAAATCGAGTGCGAACTCTTGTTCCTCGAACTGATAGGCGAACGAAGACAAGAAGAAGTGGAGCGACTTTATACAGATAAGATAAAGAGATACATCCAACGGTATAAGATTATGATGTCTTCCAAACAACGCCTGCTGTGTGCACTTGCCTTGTATTGGGAGAACCGGCCGGAGCGTGCGAAGGAGATTTATGAGAAGGTAGTCCATAAGCGGGACAAGTATCTGCTGCAAGGTGAAGTCAACTCTGATTTGGATATCATGGAGACGATACTTCGGGAAGCACAAATACAGGTTTAAGTGAAGCCATTATTATTATTTTCTTTGCATTATTACTTTATAATAATTATCTTTGCATAATCATCATAAAGTAAAGAAGCCATGCCAATCATCCGAAACCCTTTCATTATAAACGGATACATATCCCCCGCCTATTTCTGTGACAGGAAAGCGGAGAGCGAGATACTTATCCGCCAAATGACCAATGGTAATAATATCGCGTTAATCTCAACGCGAAGAATGGGTAAGACAGGATTGATACGTCATTGCTTCCAGAGTAAAGAAATTCAAAAGACATATTACACATTTTTTATTGACATATATGCAACTAAATCTCTGCGTGAATTTGTGTTTGCTCTCAGCAAAGAAATTATCGAGTCATTGAAGTCCTCGGGCAAGAAAACGATACAGACTTTCTGGGAAACGATGAAGTCACTGCAAGCCAGTCTGACATTCGACTTTAATGGTAACCCTTCATTCAATTTAGGCTTGGGAGACATCCAGTCTCCGGATGCTACATTGGATGAAATATTTCATTATCTGGAACAGGCCAACAAGCCCTGCATCGTAGCCATCGACGAATTCCAGCAAATTACAAACTATGCGGAAGACAATGTGGAAGCTATCCTGCGCACTTACGTGCAACATTGCAACAATGCCCATTTCATCTTTGCCGGAAGCCAGAGGCACATTATGGGCAATATATTCCTGACAGCATCACGTCCCTTTTATCAGAGCGTATCGATGATGCATCTGGAAAGCATCCCTTTAGAAGAATACATCAAATTTGCTCAGAAACATTTCAAAGAAGCAAATAAGACTATATCCAAAGAAGCTATCGAACACATATACAAATATTTCGATGGTATAACCTGGTACATGCAGAAAGTATTGCATACCCTGTATGACATGACACCTGTCAATCAGGTTGCCGATATTTCGATGGTAGAGGAAGCCATCTGTCAAATCATAGGCTCGTTTCAATATACCTACTCCGAGACCCTTTTCCGGATGCCCGAGAAACAAAAAGAACTGCTCATTGCTATTACCAAAGAAGGGAAAGCAAGTGCCATTACCTCCGGTGCATTCATCAAGAAATATAGATTGCCATCTTCCAGCTCTGTACAATCGGCATTAAAAGGACTGTTGGAAAAGGATTTTGTCACACAAGAGGCGGGAGCTTATCAGATTTACGACCGTTTCTTCGGATTATGGCTTCAAAGAAACTACTAAACGATAAGGTTTATGAAATTGAATGACGAAACCCTTCGTTTTATACACGAACACTGCAAGGATGATGTACGCAACCTGGCTCTGCAAGCGCCGAAATATCCCGGTGTGGATATGCCTGTCGCACTGACACAGATAGCAGGCAGACAGGCGGCAGCTGAGAAAATACCGTCCTGGCATGAGGAAGAAGGCGTTCTATATCCCCGTCACCTATCGTTAGAGCAATGTTCCTCGGAAGCTACGGCACGATACAAAGCATCTATCATTCCGGAGTTTTCCTCCGGCACACTGGCCGACTTAACCGGAGGGTTCGGCATAGACTGTGCTTTTCTTTCTCCGAAATTCCATCATGTCACCTATGTGGAACGGCAGGAGGTTCTTTGCGAAATTGCTTCGCATAACTTTCCGCTACTGGCTCTGAACCATATCCGGATAGAAAACAAAGACGCCATCCGGCATCTGCAAGAAATGTCTTCCGCCGACTGGATATTCATTGACCCCGCCCGTCGAGACGGACATGGCGGTAAGACCGTTGCCATTGCCGACTGTGAACCGAATGTAGCCGAACTGGAATCCCTGCTGCTCAAAAAGGCGCAGCACGTAATGGTGAAACTCTCCCCCATGCTCGACCTGTCTTTGGCTATTCAAGATTTAAAGTACGTACAGGAAGCACATATTGTTTCTGTAAACAATGAATGCAAGGAACTCTTACTCATCTTAGGACACAATATTGTTGCCGCAGAGAATATTCCCATCCATTGCATCAATCTGCAAATGAAGGATGGGAGAAATACAGAGCCAACCGGACAGTTCTTCACTATCACCCGCGAACAGGAACAATCAAGCTCCAATGAATATACCGATACTTTAGATAAATATCTGTATGAGCCCAATGCGTCCATCCTCAAAGCAGGGGCTTTCCGCAATGTAGCCTGTATATATAAGGTAAAGAAACTGCATCCTAACAGTCACCTCTACACTTCCGGTGAACCGATAAAGAACTTCCCCGGAAGAAGCTTCCGGATAACGGGTATATGTACATTGAATAAGAAAGAACTAAAAAGCGTATTAGGAGATCTGAAGAAAGCCAATATCACGGTTCGTAACTTTCCAAGTTCAGTAGCGGAACTCCGTAAACGTATCAAATTGAGCGAAGGCGGAGAAGTCTATCTGTTCGCTACGACCTTGATCAATGAACAGAAAGTTCTGATCCGTTGCGAGAAAATATAAATGCCTTGTAACAGGTATTTTCCTTTTTAATGTAACCTCAGCAAAACAAGATGTAACATCCGGAAGAAATCTGTAACATAGGCTTAACTATCTGAAATACGATTCTTCTTCCAAATCCTCTTTTCTGCCTATTTTTGTAATCGTCATCCACAATGACAAAACAGAAGTCTATTAATAACAATAAAAACGCACTAATACCATGAAAAGAAAACTTCAGTTGCTCACCGGAATCGGATGCCTGTGTCTGTGCTTCCTTTCCTGTTCACAACCTCCCTACAAAAACCCGGCACTAAGCCCGGAAGAGCGTGCCAATGATCTGGTAGGCCGACTCACACTGGAAGAGAAAGCCGCCCTGATGCAAAACACATCTCCCGCCATTCCCCGACTGGGCATAAAAGCCTATGACTGGTGGAACGAAGCGCTGCACGGCGTAGGACGCGCCGGACTGGCAACCGTATTCCCGCAAGCCATCGGTATGGGAGCTTCTTTCAACAACGAACTGCTTTACGATGTATTCACCGCAGTTTCGGATGAAGCACGTGCCAAGAATACCGAATTCAGCAAAGAAGGCGGATTGAAGCGTTATCAAGGGCTCACCATGTGGACACCCAACATCAACATCTTCCGTGATCCGCGCTGGGGACGGGGGCAAGAAACTTACGGAGAAGACCCTTACCTCACCAGCCAGATGGGTATGGCAGTGGTACGCGGTCTGCAAGGACCTGAAGGAGAGAAGTATGATAAGCTACATGCCTGCGCCAAGCACTATGCCGTACATTCCGGTCCGGAATGGAACCGCCATAGTTTCAATGCCGAAAACATCGACCCGCGTGATCTTTGGGAAACCTATCTGCCTGCTTTTAAAGACCTGGTTCAAAAAGCGCATGTGAAAGAAGTGATGTGTGCCTACAACCGTTTTGAAGGTGAACCCTGTTGCGGAAGCAACCGCCTACTAATGCAAATTCTGCGTGACGAATGGGGATATAAAGAAATCGTAGTATCGGATTGCTGGGCAATCAGCGACTTCTACAACAAAGGCGCCCATGAAACCGATCCCGACAAACAACACGCTTCCGCCAAAGCCGTACTTTCCGGAACAGATGTGGAATGCGGAGATAGCTACGGATCACTGCCCGAAGCTGTGAAGGAAGGGTTGATTGACGAGAAACAGATAGACATCTCTCTGAAGCGCCTGATGAAAGCCCGCTTTGAGTTGGGCGAGATGGACGAACCTTCGCAAGTGTCCTGGGCACAGATTCCTTACAGCGTGGTAGATAGTAAAGAACATCGTGAACTGGCACTCCGTATGGCACGTGAGAGCCTTGTATTGCTGCAAAACAATCAGAGTTTACTGCCTTTAAATAAAAACCTGAAAGTGGCCGTGGTAGGACCTAATGCCAATGACTCCGTAATGCAATGGGGCAACTACAATGGTTTCCCCTCACATACCATCACTCTATTGGAGGGTATCCGCGAATATCTGCCCGAATCACAGATCATCTATGAACCCGGATGCGACCTGACCTCCGATGTTACTTTGCAAAGCGTATTCCAGCAATGTAGCATGGATGGCAAACAAGGTTTCAGTGCCAAATACTGGAATAATACGAAACAGGAAGGAATACCGGATGCAACCAATCACATCAGCACCCCCTTCCACTTCATCACCACCGGTGCCACGACCTTTGCAGCCGGCATCAACCTGCAAGATTTCTCTGCCAGCTACGAATCCGTATTCCGCCCCGTCAAGAGTGAAGACATCGCCTTCCGCTTCCAGACTCAAGGGATAACGAAACTCTCCATTAACGGTAAGGAAGTGGCTGCAGGCATGAACTTCAAGAACAATGCAAAAGTCTACACCCTCCAGGGCAGAAGCTGGAAAGGAATATCATATCAAGATTGATTTTACTTTCCGCAACCGTGATGCCGCACTCGATTTTGACATGGGGCGTGAAGTCCCCGTTGATCTGAAGCAAACAGTAAACAAGGTAAAAGAGGCGGATGTCATCATCTTTGCCGGAGGTATATCCCCGGCAGTGGAAGGTGAGGAAATGCATGTCAACATTCCCGGCTTCAAGGGAGGTGACCGCGAAACCATCGAACTTCCGTCTATCCAAAGCCGTCTGCTTGCCGAATTGAAGAAAGCCGGAAAGAAGATCGTATTCGTCAACTTCTCCGGTTCCGCTATCGCTCTGACTCCCGAATCGAAAACATGCGATGCTATCCTGCAAGCATGGTATCCCGGTCAAGCAGGTGGTACGGCTATCGCCAATGTCCTCTTCGGAGATTATAACCCGGCAGGACGTCTTCCAGTCACTTTCTATAAGAGTACGAGCCAACTGCCCGGCTTTGAAGATTATTCCATGAAGGAACGCACGTACCGATACATGACAGAAGCTCCGCTCTTCCCCTTCGGGCATGGTTTGAGTTATACCACATTCCGTTACGGAGACGCTTCATTGAATACACAGGAAGTAAAAGATGGAGAACAAACCATCCTGACCATCCCCGTGAGCAATGTAGGTGAATACGACGGGGAAGAAGTGGTACAGGTGTATCTGCGTCGTCCGGGCGACAAAGAAGGTCCGTCGCACGCACTCCGTGCCTTTAAGCGTGCGAACATCGCCAAAGGGGCAACCAGCAATGTGACCGTATCATTAAGCAAAGAAGATTTCGAATGGTTTGATACGGAAACCAATACAATGCGCCCGATAGAAGGTGATTATGAAATACTTTATGGTGGTACGTCGGAGCTGAAACAGTTGAAGGCGATACCAGTCATTGTTAAATGATAATTTAACTGCGTAATCTTGAAAATCATATAATATAAAACGTTCCTTTATGAAGAACTTATTTTACCTCCTCCTTTGCCTCATCGCCGGGACATCGTGCAGCCAGGCAGACCCGACAAAGCCCTGGGATAAAGGTGCCTTTGAAACACAGAAATACCGGAATCTCTTTGCCGAGATGGGCTACAAACAGGCAGATATTGATGCCAAGCTCAAATCCGTCTTTGACGGTGTATTCTACGGTCCCGACAAAGTATATTTTGAAGTAGGCGACTCTATGGCTTACATCAGTGACATCAAAAACCATGATGTCCGCACCGAAGGTATGTCTTACGGATTAATGATTGCAGTCCAGTTCGACCGTAAAGATATCTTCGACCGCCTTTGGCGATGGGGCACAAAGTACATGCAGCATCAAGACGGTCCGTTGAAAGGATACTTCGCCTGGAGCTGCGAGACAGACGGTACCCGTAACTCCCAAGGCCCCGCCTCCGACGGAGAACTTTACTATGTAACCGCCCTCATCTTCGCCTCCAACCGTTGGGGAAACGACACCGGCATCAACTACCTTGCCGAAGCTCGGAATATCCTGAACTGTTCCATGGAGAAAGATGGTACAGACCGAGTAATGCCTTTTATCAATGTAGAGCATAAGCTCATCACCTTCGTCCCCGACATACGGGGCGGCCTTTTCACCGATCCATCTTATCACGTACCGGCTTTCTATGAAGTGTGGGCACGCTGGGCCGATGATGGTAGAGCCGACTTCTGGCGTGAATGTGCCGAACGCAGTCGTGAATACCTGCATAAAAGCATCCACCCCGTAACCGGTCTGAACCCCGATTACAACAACTATGACGGCAGCCTGCTGGGCAATAACCGCATTATTGGTGATGCTTTCCGCTTCGATTCTTGGCGTGTACCGATGAATATTGCTTTAGATTACTCCTGGGCATGTGCCGACAAAGAGTGGCAACAGGAATACGGCAACAAAATCCAGAACTTTCTCTACAGTCAGGGCATTGATACTTTCGTAGACCAGTACAACATAGACGGTACACAGGTAAAAGATACCCTCCGGGCCGGAGAACACAAGGCGTTAAGAGACTCTTTAGGCTTAGTAGCCACTTCTGCCGCCGCCTCACTGATGTGCACTCACGAGAAAAGCCGTGAGTTCGTAGACAAGTTGTGGAACGCAAAACACGAGCCGTATGAAGACGGATACTTCGATGCTTACTATGACGGACTGCTCCGCCTCTTCGCTTTTTTTTATGCACCTGAGCGGAAACTACCACATCATCTTCCCTGAAAAGTAAACTTAGAGCATAACCCTAAAAAAAGAAACAGTAAATTCAGGATTTACATCCTATTCTACTGTTTCTTCACTAATTAACTAATCCTAAAAACATCCTACCATATAATTGCAGAGATTTGGTAAAAAGATAGTTATTTCAGTTGAGGGAAACCATCCTCCAGATAATCTTTCGTTGTGAAAGGAACCAGGTTCTGCCGAAATCCTCATTGCCCTGATAGAAGAGGTAGGTCTGCCCATCTTTATCTTTTTGAAGATATGCGGATGACCCGATTCGCAATAGTTCCAGCCCCCGGATCTCCATTCGCCGGAAAGGTTTATTCGAAACTTTCCTCCAGTGGATACCATCTGTACTGGTTGCCAGTCCTATCTGCTGCGGACGATTATTATAAGCCCCCTGCATAGAACATATATAGCGTACCATTCATCTCTACTACTGAAGGAGCCTCTATACAAGTTTCTTCCCACGGCCATTCGGGAACCAAGATGGCACGGTCACAGGCCTCCGTCCATGTTTCCCGATTGAAATTTGTACCTGCAGGAGCAGTAGCCACACCTACAATCTGTTTCACATAGTCGGGTGTACGGGTAGCATAATAAAGAAAATACTTTCCTTTTGCAAATATGACTTCCGCATCAATGGCCCGTCCACAATTCCAGTCACCCGCTTTAGGGGCAAAAATAGGATTGGTAGCATTACGTGTGAAGTTCACGCCATCCACCGACCATGCATGACAGATCGCATCTTTCTTGTCATTACCATACGTTTGATAGAATAGATGGATCGTATCGTTACGTACCGGTGCACCCGGTGCACACAAGCCCTTAGCCTCATAGTCGGCAGCCGGAGACAAAGAACCGATAGGCTTCCATTGTGTCAGGTCCGTACTCTCTGCTATACCTATTCCCCAACCCGAATTTCCCTTAGGAGGTACAGAATAATACATCAGGTACTTTCCGTGGAATGGAATCACATGCGGATCTTTTGAGAAAGGCCTGCCTGTACGGGTAGTATCGGCAAACAACATCGGAGAGTCCTGATGTTTAGGCAGCACATTGTACTTTATCGCCCAGTATTCCCATTCATTCCGCAACTTCTTCAGTACATCGGGATGCTGGGAAGCAAGATTATTTTTCTCCGTACGGTCTTTCACAATGTCGTAAAGTTCCCATTCCGTACCTGTTTCATCACGTATTGCTTTCCAGTTACCGTAACGGATGGCACGATTACCCTGATGCTCCCAATACATATATTCATGCAGGGAGGGCACTTTCTCCGTAATGGCGGGGAACAGACTGGTACCTACCAAAGGATGAATTTTATTTCCACCATGATAGGTTTCAGGATATGCAGCGCCTGTCGCTTCCAGAACAGTAGGCATAATATCCGGCAAATAACCCGGAATAGTGCACAAATTGCCATGCCGGTTGCCCAGTTTCTTGTTCCAGGAGAAGATAAGAGGAGTGGATATACCACCTTCGTAGGAACGACATTTGTATTTCCGGAACGGAGTGTTCGAAGTTTGCGCCCGGCTCTGCCATAGGACGGCATATTATTGCAGGCAGGATTATTAATATCTTCCTGCTTGCCGCCTCCCAATTCCAGATAAGGTTCGGCACAAGCACCATTGTCTGCAAGGAACAGGATTAAGGTATTATCCAGTTGTTTGGTTTTCTTCAGATAATCGATCACCTTACCTACGTTGTAGTCCACACAGTGTACCTGTGCTGCATACACAGCCATGCGATAGGCGGATTCATCCTTTTCTTTCTCTGTCAGTTCATCCCAGGAACGGTTTTCCCATTCGGCGAAACCAACATTCTTATCGATAATACCCATCTTCTGCATCCGGTTGTAACGCTCCTGGCGTATCTTATCCCAACCCTTGGAACGGTAAAGTTTGGTAAACTTCTGAATGTCTTCCTCTTTTTTTGCCTGCAAGGGCCAAATGCGGAGCATTGAAAGCCAGATACAGGAAGAATGGTTTGTCATCCTTCTGTTCACCAACAAACTGAAGGGCATGATCGGTGAAAGCATCCGTGGTATAGTAAGGAGATTCAGGTGCAGGCAAATGTTCATTATCCAGCGTCAGACCACGTCCACCTTCCGGACGTAAGTAACTGGCAGCACCTGCCAGAATACCGTAGAAGCGTTCGAAACCTCTTTGCAAAGGCCATTTCTCTTGCCCATGCATACCCAAGTGCCACTTACCTGCCATATAGGTATGATAGCCGTTTTCTTTCAGCACTTCGGCAATGGTGACACAATTACGATTCAGATAACCCTGATAGCCTTCGGAGCCCCAATCATTGATATCCCGTTGCGTTTCTTTCTTAAACGTTCCCGGATCCTCGGACATCTGACCGATACCTGCCTGGTGCTGATAAAGTCCGGTCATCAGACTGGCACGCGCCGGACAAGAACGGGATGTATTATAGAACTGGGTAAAAAGCGAACCCCTGTAGATGCCAACTTATCGAGATTCGGGGTCATAATCTCACCCCCATAACAACCGATGTCGGAATAGCCCATGTCGTCTACCAGAAAGATAACGACATTTGGCTTCTCTTGCGCCCAACAAAGGGGAGCAATCATTAATGGGGTCAAAGCAATAATACTCTTTCTCATAAAGCCTATATTTTGAAATTTTTTTATGATAATCTGCAGTCTTTTTCCTGTAAATGATAACTCATAAGCCTGTTATTGTAAGATTCAGGCGTCTAAAATATAAATTATCACTTGCAATACCAAACATATAATACCCCAAAACCTCTACATTACTCCCCAATAACTCTTTCCCTTATTCCTTTCAACATCTCCCTAAGACTTCATGCAAAAGATGGCATCTTTCGTTGCAATAGATGGCATCTTTTACAACAAAACATACCATCTTTTGCATCAGCGGAATAAGGCATAAGAACCAAAGGGTTACGGCTGAAACCTCTGTGCTTCATCCGGTCCGGGCACAGCATATGCAGGGTCAATAGCGCGGATATAAACATCCCCGTCTTTCCCTGTCTTTACTTCCAGAGGAACAATCGTGGTCCCCTGCTCATTAATGGTCTGAGCAGTCTCACTTAAATCGCGATTCTGAATGCCCAATTTGGATACAGGTGCGATATTCCCGTTAAAGAATGCCGTGCACCACCATTGGCCCTTCTTATCCTGGAACGGAGTTCCATGTCCCAGAAACGGCCGGCAAAACGACGTTCACTGTAAGGACCGGTTATCCGGTCGGCTGTGCAATAATACAGATTATAAGATCCCTTACGGGAGTCATCCGTAGACCATGCCGTACCGAAAAGTACATACTTCTTTCCTATCTTCCGTATAGTTGCACCTTCGTGCCCGATGCTGCGGTCAGAAGGATCAATATGTACAGGCTTTGCTGCCAATCCCTGAAAATCCGGTTTCAGAGGGGCAATCTCGGTATTGCTCCACGCCAGATGCCACCAAGTGCCATCGTCATCACGAAAAAGAGAAGGATCGTGTTTATCTCTCATATCATCTCCCATAGGGAAAGCGAAAGAATCATTCTTATCCGCATGGTCGGCAATAATAAGATTGGCGCCATTACCTACAGGTTCGGGTGAGGTATGTACAAACACCCATTTGCCATCTACCCGGTACATTTCCGGGAGCCCAAAGCAACCAGTTTTTCTTAGATTTATTCTGGAAAGCATCCGGGAATTGCTGGGCCCAATATCCCTTTTCCAACGAAAAGGGTTCGCCCAGATATTCCCATTCAGCAAGATCCGGGCTACGCCATACGCGAATCTGATAACCGACTATACTTGGTTTCAAGCCCATCTTCCGGGAAACATGGTCCAGTCCCAGATTATAGGGATCTCCGGCTTCACGGGTATCTCCATACGTAGGTGTGGTACCAGTCAGATAATAGAAACCATCCTCACACAAGTAGATATATGGATCTCGTATCCACCCGTCTTTTCAGATAGACTGCCCGGTTATGCTGCTTCACAGCTTTCCGGATTTCTTTCTTATCCTGGGCTTTCGCAAAAAAACGATACGCTTATCAGGAGTATGAAACAAAAGAATAATCGGTTTCTCATCATCAGGGTTTCTTTTTATCGGATGGATGTTACTTTGCAGAGGTTGTTACTATTCCCGACGGTTTATTCAGACGGGCCGTTGTAGGAAGCGGAGTTCCGAAATCGGGATAGTCGTTCTCGAGCCATACAAACTTCTGGGCACGTGGTGAACGGGTATCTCCAGCACCTTCAGGATCTACCTGTGTATCGCGTGCATGATACAGGATATACCATTCCGTACCATCGGGAGAGGGGAAGAAGCTATTGTGTCCTGTACCGTATACGCCGTTCTCAGGTGACTGTTTGAATACAGGTTGCTGGGATTTGGACCATGACTTCGGATCCAACATATCGCTGTCAGTGCTTGCCGTCAGCATACCCAGAGCATAATACGGAGTCCATACACCACTGGCGGAATAAGCTATATGAACATACTTACCTTTAGGACTCAGCAGGGGTTGAGGACCTTCATTTACAAAAAATATCGTAAGAAGGATTCCAGCCGTTCTCGTTCTTATGATGTCTTTCCCACTCAATTCCGGTTTGGAAATCAGAACTCTCTCGGAGCCCAGTGTCCGGGGGGTTCTCCATACGGGCAATATAGATACACTGAGTTTCGGTATCCACACGGCGGGTTTGCCAACCGGACCATACCATATACAATTCACCTTTATTCTGGAATACAGAACCGTCGATAGCCCAGTTGTTATCCTTGTCCGTACTGATACGGCCTTTCATTACAAACTCTCCATCAAAAGGATCTCTGTTTACATTCTCCAACACATACATCTGGTGATTGTCCGTATTGCCATCATCGGCGGCATAATAGATATACCATTTGCCATCGATATTATGGATTTCAGGTGCCCAAAGATGATATTTATTAGAAAGTTCGGTAGGAATCCAGACAGTCTTCCGGGGAGCATTCTTCACATCGGTAACGTCTGTAGTCTTCCAGAGTACCAGACTATCTTGCACGGTATGCATATAGTAGTAAGTACCTTCATGGAACAGAGCCCAGGGATCAGGACCTTTCTGGAACAAAGGGTTCACATACGTAGTTGCCAGAGAATCAACCTCTGCCAATCCGTCCTTTTTCACTTTAGTGTTTCCGCACGAGGTTACAGTAAACAGTGCCGCAGTTCCCAGCACTATTGCTAAACAGTTCTTGATCTTCATTTTATATTGATTAGAGTTAAACATATTATCTAAAATTATATCAACCTGCACCTACTCTGATTATCGGCATAGGAGCATTCAGGGAAGTCCCTTTGGTATTCAATTCCCGTTTATAAATATTCCCGTTATCGCAGAGTATATAAAGTACATTCATTGCTTCTTCGCCCCAAGCTATAGAGACAGGTTTTGCATTTCCCGGTAAAGGCAGGATAGCTTCGCTCCTTCCATTATAATCACATACCTGAATGCCCGAGGCCGTAGCCAAATAGGTTCTTCCATAATCATCACAGACGGCTGATGGCACTTCCGCTCCATCACACTGATCCGGCAAATGAATGTAGAAGAATTCCTGACCATAAAGCAGACTTTTTATCATTCCGGTCCACTTTTATAACTGTAGCCACGCCGGGTATCATATCCAAAAAGCATACAGCCAATTATTATTTCCACTCAATGCCAGTGTGCAGATACTTTTCAGGTTATTTTCTTTTTTCCAGCAATTCATATCCGGCAGACAAATACCATATAGTAGAAAAATGATCTCCTTCATGTTGTTTTCCCACAACATAATATCCGCCATCTCTTAAAGGAACAGCATGAGAGACATGCATTTTACTCTTTATGCTTTTCTTTATACGCCCACAACTATCAGTTACCTCAAAGCCTTTACGGGGAATATATACCAACATTTCATGCGCTTTACCCACAGCAATGATTTTCTTATCCGAAACAGACCGTAATGTATTCCCCTTAAGCAGGATTGTCGCATCACTTGATGCAAGTAAAACGTTTCCGCTATGATCGGAGACTAATAAAGAATTCGCTTCAATGTCAGTATATACCAACTCAAAGTTTCTGTCTTCCACCAGAATCTGGTTCAACATGAAATTACGTGTCTTTCTTCGGGGAGCCGGTTCATTCTGCGGATATCCTTTCCAAAGAAAACGCATGGCATCCGGAAATATCAATGTTACATTATCATCGCAATGCTCTGCGTTCTCAATAAACTTATAAGAGAAATCATAACCAGCAAAGTCCATTGCCCGTACCATCTCCTGATTTGCACTCCACCAGTCACCAAAGGATGTCCACATGTCGTGTGTTCCACTTTGAAAATAAAACCGGATAGGCTTAGGCTCGTACTTCTGTACCAGTGTAGCATTTGCATAAGAACCCCTCAATCCTGTAAACGAACCGCAAGAACTATATACACGGGAAAACGAACCGGTATTCCAAGCTACATTAAAAAGCACAGGCAGCCCCAGAACTGCAACCTGTTATCATCCGGTCGTTTCTACTCTGCGACAGGATGATGCTCTTCCCTGTTTCAGTCTTCAGAGACTCAACAAAAGGCAAAAGCTCTTCTAACAGGAACTGTCCGAAACGTGGTGAAGGAGTATCATACTCATAAGTCCGGTTGGAACGTGGACTATCGGAATCAAAATCACCAACAACCCATCCGGGTGAAGCGGCAACCAATATCATTACAGGAATCTCCTTACTTTCTATCAGATTGGAAACTACCGTATCAGCCCTGTAGAACAAACCATCCTGAAAGACACAAACACATGCAGGAGACCGACCATCGTATTGAGCCGGAACATATACATCTACATCTCTTATGGTACCAGGGAACAGCTTAGAGTCGGCAAACCGCGTATAAATATGTTCGCCATATTCAACTCCTGCCTTCCTTTTACTGTCAGCAGTCAATACATGCCCGGCCTGAGCATGACACATGCAACAGAAAAAAGACAAAAAGCATATTAATAGTCCTCGTTCCATAAACCTTTATTTGTTTTACCAAGCTCTGTATTTATCCATCGGATTGGTCACATTCCAACGGAAATATTCATATGCAGTATGAACGGATGCACGCTGAAAAGCAGGCATCTCATAAAGCAAACGTCCACCTTCACCTACCAATTCCACTTTAACCGTCTTCGAACGGTCTATCGCTTTCAGTACTTCAGGAAACACGAAGGTGCGCGTATCACGTTCTTCCACTGTTTTACCACCATCTGTTACGTCGGAATATTCTATCTCCAAAGGAAGTTCATACGTAATGTCGTCCAGAATAAACCGGATAAGATTCATCTTGAAAGGCTTTCCGGCAGGATATTTATAGCTGACTTTAAAGGCCGACTGAATATTATTCTCTTTACTTTCCTGATTATAGAAGGCGAGCATCACCGATGCACCATTCGCCTCATAGTTATAAGGTCCATACCACACTTTGTGTGATACCCCCGGATAGAAAGTTTCAACTACCGGAAAATGGAATAAAGAATAGAACTCCACTTTGCCGGGCAGTAGTCTTACAGCATAATCCAGATCGGAATAAACCACAGCACCTCCCTGTCCATAATCTGCTTTTTTAAAATGTCTGTCCAAGTTCTTTTCTATTGCTGCACGCTTAGCATTATCTTGGATATCATAAAACAAAGTGATACCGTAAATCACGCTGTCACAGAACTGATAAGAAACTCCTGAAAAGATACTTTTACTATAAAAAGGTCGTACAGTACTTTCTGCCATATTCTCATTTTGACCAGCCAATTCTATCTCCGAAACAGTACTTAGTCGAAAGCCGAAAGGGATGACCTCACGTGCACCGTAATCTTCCAGATCGGGCAAGTTTAGCATCAAATTCTTCTGGTTATTGTAGAGGGTACTCAATAACCCGTACTGCTTCTCGGGAGCACCCTTCAGTTCAACAGTTTGCCCAGTAGCAGCCAAATATTCATCTACTTGTTTCAGACGGGGTTGTTGTGCAAAAACCTGAACGACACCAACCCACAATAGCATTGTTACGATATAATATTTCATAGCCTGTTCCTTTTTTATTCTTTTTCCAAACCTTGTGTACGCGCATAACGCTCTATCATCTCTTGCCGCTTTTCCATCGGCCACTGTTCTATCACGTCGATATCCCACTCACCAAAAGCATCCATAAAGCGGTGCATAGGTTCGAGGATGGAAGCTTGATTCCACGGAAGCTGTTGACGCACACTATGTCCACGATTGGATTGCGGATTGAAGCATTCTGTAAGCAAACCTCTGTAACGGTATCTCATGTCTCCATCCAGATCCATGATAGAGAGGGTATTGTTCTGAATCAGCTTTGCCATTTCCAGGAAATGCGTATCTCCCGTCATGAGGTATAAGCGATAGTACTGGAAGGAAGAGAAAGCCAGTCCGTTATCTATTGCAGAGTGTCCGGTAGCAATCAGGGTTTGCCCTACAATACTCACATCTTTTGGGAAATCAGTCAAAGTATCGTTAATAGCCATCGGTACATGATAAGCAAACATAAAGGTTTCCGTATAGCGGGCAGCCTGTATGGCGGCTTCCTTCCACTTGGCATCACCTGTAACGTCATAAAGTGCCGAGGAAAGCATAAATAGCCATTTGTCCGGACTCACGGTCTTTTACGTTGGGATTGTCAATAACTCCACCTACATAAAGGTAATCATGGTGGATAAAGTCATAACTAAATTCACCTGCTTTCAAGGCTGTATCCAAATAGCGTTTGTCCTGGGTAACCGAGTAGAGTTCAATCAGGAAGCGGATGATATTAGTAGTTGTATATTTACTGTCATGAGTCGGCTTTCCGGTTCTCCAGTCATAACGGAGATAAAAGCTACCGTCCTTTTCCTGATTCCGTACCAGCCAATCAGCGTACTTTTTTGCAATAGGAGAGCCATTTCGGGTTTATTAATTCCATGCTTTTTCATGATATTCCATGCACCCATCATGCCTTCCATACCACCGGCAGCAACACGCATATAAGCTTCATAATCACGCCAGGTTGCTTTCCGATCTACATAGGCATCTGCCCAAGGACTTACAAGGCCACTTTCCTGTTGTGAGTTATTCACCCAGAAGTCAACAACTTCCGATGCTTTGCGTACATATTCCTGATTGTCAATTTCCAACCCTTTCCGCAAAAGGAAATAGGCATTTGAAATCTGGAAACCGATAAAGCCCATCTGATAGTTATAAGCACGGGCTATTCCATTAGGCAGATAGATGGAGAAAGGCCAGCCCGGTGCACCATTCAGGTTCAGCAGGTAAGCATCGAGCACTTCAATGCTGGCCTCATAAGCATCTTTCACATCTACTTTATGTACGGCAGGGGCATATTTATTCCACGCCTGTTTCCATACAGTTTCCACCAGTTCGGGGAAGTCTTTTGTCTGGCTGAAGCCGAAAGTCAGGCTATATGTATGTTTCACTCCGGCTTTCACAGGATGACTGCGATAGGCAAAGCCTTTTCTTTTCTGTTCGGGGAGGCGGCCTACATAGGTGGTTTCGCCCTCAATTCCCGGGAAGACAAAAAGAATAGAGTGTGAATCGGTTTCTGTGAAACCCAGGCTACCGAATTGCATACGTTCATCCACTATACGGTTTACTCCATTTTCACCATAGAAAGTTTCAGGATCAGCATTCAAGTGCACCATGTCAATAGCTAATCCGGAAGCCTTCTCACGGGCAGATACCAATGGCAAGGGTAAACGGTCTTCGCGGAAATAAAAAGTAATTATCGGTGTAGTCACTGGCAAGAGAACCACGTCTAAGGCTCAGGTTGTTCCTGTACCAGATACCCGGAACAAAGAATTCAAAATCTTCAATCTGCGTTTTACGTCGCAGAGTCAATCCGAAATAAGAGTTGAAGTAGTCGTCTCCTTTTCCAGTCTTTTTCAATCGTTACCTCCCTATCCATACGGAAATGATTCTCTGTATCGGGGGTAAACACATCTTTTACATGAAATACAGTTCCATGAGATGACTTTAACCTTGCGATGCAAACCAACGATTCTTTTTCTGCCTTTACAAAGAATAGTAACCGTTCAGCGTTTCCGCATTCACTTCCAATGTAACTACATAAGGAGCATTTAAACTCAAATAATGGGCGTTACCAGTTTGCAGGCTCAGGCGTTTTCCATCTTTGGCTACAGACAGGCTGGCATCGCCACTTTGCAATGTATAAGCTTTTTCTGCTGCCAGGGAAAACTGGACGGACGAGAGGAAACTGATGAGTATAAATAGATATTTCATGTTTCAGATATTATCAGGGATACAATAAATTTAAGTTGAAAAGACTCTGTCGGTATAAACCGGCAGAGTCTTTATATCAAAAACATAGTGTTTACTCTACCGGCAGGTTTTCGATCTTCTGTGTCCTTGAGAAGAGAAAATATTGGTTTCATTCCTCCAGTTCAATAGCTACACGATAAAAAAGCATAAGTACGATAGTTGTTGATGAAGTTTTCCTTTTTACGATACCCAGACAACGGGATATACACCTGCAACGTAGTATCATCAATGTATTCCACATCACTGCTACGTGTACACTCTAATACCGCTGTTAACCAAAGAACTTGTGCTCAACCAAATACGAGTCTTTACAATCTTCGGAGCAGCTTTCACCGTATTAGTCATCTTTTCAATATTGAAAGTAGCAACGATATTACCGTTCTTCAGTTCAGCGTTCAAGTTCTTCAACTTGTAGTACGGACGCACTTCAAAGTCTTGTGTAACGTTCGAGTTAAAATGATAGGCAATAGAATCATAACCTTTACCTGCACCTAATGATTCAAAATCAGGAAGTTCAAAAGGCAATGTTTCATTCACTAATGTCATTTTATACTCCGCATCAAAGAAGAGTTGCTGATAATGCCCCTGATCATCAACACGTATACCCGTACCGCCGCCGTCTACTTTACCATAACCGCTCTGGAAGACTCTTAATAACCGTTTATTGGAGTCGAAAGGGAAGTTCTCACCGTCACACTTCAACTGACCGCTGAAAACATAAGACGGAGCATCGTAATTATCATATTCGCAAGATGTCATAGTAAAGCCCAATACGACAAATGCTGCTGCAATTATAGATTTTAGTTTCATTGTTTTTAAGCTTTAGTTGGTAAATTAATGGTTAGGATTCTTTTCAATATTCGGGTTACCTTCATTCATCGGATATCCATTATAGTACATCTTTTTATCGAAATACAAAATAGCATTATTGGCTCTGTTCTGAGCTTTCATCTTCCGATAAATCCACTTGCCATCTTCAGGCGTGCCTGGAGCATAAATCTTGTACGGCCACAACACATAGATAGTAGCACTCTTATTGGCCTGATCATTGTACCACACTTCATCGGCTATTCTCCAACGCTTCAAATCCTCATAACGATGATCTTCAAATGCCAACTCTACACGTCTTTCGTTTACAATACGATTGAATGTCAGTTCGTTCTCAGTCAACTTGAACGCCTCACCACCTGCACGCTGACGCACGCGGTTGATGTAATCCAATGCTATAGTCTTAGTAGGACGACCATTGTAACTAGCTACTCCCAGTTCATGCAAATAGAAAGCGGCCTCAGCAGCATTCAACAAAGCCTCACCGAAACGGAACACTACATAAGGAACAGAACTAGCACCGTTTATCTCACTTCCAGTGGCAGTATCGACAAACTTTCTCAATAAGAAACCTGAATGAGAAATATACCAGTTACTGCTACCATCATCGCCACGAAGAGGTCCATCTTCCCCAGTTACTTTCTGCCCCTCGTATGTTTTGTTGTCCACTTCACTTATCTTGTGTGCAGTTTCAAAACGATAGCCATCAGCAGTAGGAATAGCCAAACCCGCTTGAAGATCTACAGAGACACCTCTGAAAGAACTACCCGGATGCAGAACCGTACCAGCAAGACGAGGATCGCGTCCAGCAAAGATATCTTCCGGTTTGTCGTACAGATTATATTGGCAGGTAGATTCATACTCATTCATATCTTCAATTATTTCATCACCTACATAGGCATCCATATCTTTTATTTCATGAGTATCAAGCATTTCATAATCATTTAATAAGTTCAAGACCGGATTGATTTGACATCCTGCTTTATTATTCAAGGCACGTATCAACTTGCGTGAAAGCGCCCAAGTAGTAAAGTTATTCTTCACATTCACTCCATCGTAGGCTTTGCAAAAAATAAGTTCAGGATTATCTGCTGGTTTAGCAATAAAAGATTCTGCATAGTTAGTTGCCAAATCAGCTTGTTTCTGATAAAGTTGATACCCCAAAGCATCCAATTCAGTACAAGCATCCAAACAAGCTTTCAAATAACCTTCCGCCTTGCTTCTTTCAATACCTGTAGCACCACTTGACAAATTCAGAGTTTTGGTAGCACTTTTATCATAATTGTATGCCAAAGTTCCGGCATACAAAGCTGCACGACATTTCAAAGCCATAGCAGCACCTTTTGTAGCACGGGTTTTGATATGAGATGTTCCTAAATCCTCCTTTACAGCATCTAGTTCACTGATCACAAAATCATAAATTTCGGCCTCCTTGTTCCTAGGTACTGCCAATGGAGTAGGGTCTTCCATATATTCCGTCACTTCAGTAACCAAAGGTACACCACCATATTGAACAACCATTTTGAAATAAGTATAAGCTCTCAAATAACGGGCTTCCGCTTGAAAATATTTCAATTTGTCTGCTTTAATCTGACCAACAGACAAGGTATTCAAATTGCGAATATGAAGATTCAGTTCTCGAATGAAACCATAATCATAGTAATCTCTATAATTAGTACCTACATTGTTCGATTTGTCCCAATACTGGCTGTTATTCATGGCCTCATCCCAACGGCCAAGATCGTACGAAAGGTTATCCTGAACAAAATCTTGCCCAATATTTCATACGGCTATATAGATTGGAAACAATACTTGTTATACCAACCTCCGATGCATAGGCCTTATTTTCATCAAAGGACATCGGATTGGTTTGTTCCAACCAATTATCACAAGAAGAAAAAAAAGCAATAAGCCCGATAATAATACTATTGATAATTTATTTTTTTTTCATATTACATTCAATTAAAAGGTTACGTTTACTCCAACTGTATACACTTTATGTTGTGGATAGTCGAATCCGGTAACTGAAGAGATTTCAGGGTCGAAACCAAAGTCATTCAAACTATCCCAGCAAAACAGGTTAGACCCTTCAAAATAAACTCTAAGTTTTTGTATCAAAGCCTTCTTTGTCCACTTAACCGGCAATGTATAACCTACCACTAAATTACGCAAACGTAAATAGTTGATTTCCTTTGCATAGAAGTCATTCCAGTCTCTGATGGAAGGATTATTACTACGAACAGCGGGAAACTTACCTGGCTTCCAAGGCGACTTCACGTCAAAGATATCTTCGTGTTGCCAAGAATCTATTACATTATATACATATCCCATCTGGTCAGTACCAATACCATACTTCACATGCCAGTCACCGATAAATGTATTCATGAAACCACCTGCAAAATCAGCAGCAAAGTCAATGCCTTTATATTCAAAGCCTAAATTGATACCCATTGAGAGCAAAGGATTCTTGTTGGCATTACTTCTATCCCACTCATAATCAGTAGCTGCATAACCCAAAGGACGCTTGTCATAATCATCAATCAGCCCATCACCATTGACATCTTTGAAGATTAAGTCACCCGGACGCAGATTCACGTTGTTAGCACCATCAATGTTAACCGGATAGTTATCTATTTCTTCTTGAGTTTGAAACACTCCGATGGTTTCCCACATCCATACGGCTCCATGCTTCACGTTAGACCAGCGATTAGTCTGTGCCCAACGATATTGATCCCATCCGTTCAAAAAGACTTCACCGTAGTTATTGATTGTTTTCTGACGAGCTAAAGTCAAATTAACGCTAGCAAAGTATTTGAAATCATTAACACGATCATTCCATTTCACCATACCGTCTATACCGCTCACCTGATCGGAATTCAAGTTTCGCTTTTGTGCGCTATAACCTGCTTCATAAGGATAAATTACATCAACTGGGTCCGCAGGAATTCCACTTCTCTTTCTTCTAAAGAAATCTACCTCCAATTTCAATCGATCTTTCAAAAAGCCTAAATCGAAACCGACATTCAACATAGAAATATTCATCCAAGAAAGTCCCGTTTGAGGTATTCCGTTATAGGTAGTTCCAGTAACGTAAGCATCTTTACCATCGTTGTTTATAATGGCACCTGATTTCCCAAATGTATAACCGGGCAAATAAGCAAAATCTCCATAGAGGTTATTAAAATTAGAAGCCATATCATCCCCCATCTCACCATAAGAAGCTCTCAACTTAATACTGGAAATATAATCAGCCACTTTGGAATCTTTATAAAAACCTTCTTCTGACAGACGCCATGCACCAGAAATTGACGGAAAGAAGCCCCATTGGTTACCCGGCAAGAAGCGCCAAGAAGCATCATAACGTCCTGCAAAATCAACGATATATTTTTCTTTATATGAATAACCTGCACGGAAAATGAAACTGGCTGTAGTAATGGTACGTATACTATTGGATACTTGATTATTGGCATTTGTATTAATCAATTCTACAAATGGATTTTCTACCGGACTCTGCCATACATTCAAGTCTTTACGATCTTCTTTAAAGAATTCAAAACCAGCTACAGCCGTCACATGATGGTCTTGAGCAAAGATATGATCATAGTTCAAAGTAAACTGTCCCATCATTTCAACCTTCTGATTCCTAATATCACCACGATAAGTATCCGTTTTAGTAGATGCTACTTTATACTCCTGTGTAGCAGGATCATACCTATATTCATCCCAGCTTTTTTTCATTATCTCTTTGATGGAAAGTTTCGTAATAGTAAGAGAGCATACCTTTAGCTGTCAATCCGGGAAGCGGTGTCTTGTATTCTAAATTTGCACTCAACTGAATCGTACGGAAATCTTTCTGATGTTTACCTGCATTATCAATAGTATATGCAGCCATATTACGCGCAGCGTCATGGGTCGGAGTAATATAATTCAGATAATCCGGATTATCATTCGCATACGGACGCATAGTTGGAATCAGGTTAAAGATAGAGTTACGCATCTGGAAATAATCGTCTCCACCAGGGAATTGCAGGGTTAACATTTTGTTCTATCTTGCCTAATGTTTGAAAACCCACCTTGAAATTATCTGTTAACTGCATATTAAAATTGGCCTGCAAATTTGTGCGGTTGTAATTGTATTCTTTGAACACCGCATCTTGGTCAATATGTCCAACCGAAATGTAATAGTCAGATTTATCCGTACCACCGCTGATGTTAGCATTTACATAATATTGAGGGGCGGCATCTCTTACAAAATTACCTTTCCAGTCATACCCACGATAATCTTCACCGGTAGCCGGATTATAATATCCTGTTCTCCATTTTTCCAAATCAGCTATAGCATTGGCAATATTGTCAGATCCAGTCAAGTTACCATCATTGGCTTGCTTCATATAGTTACCCCATTTCCACTGATAAGCATTCAGCAGTTCAGGATACTTTGTCCACCCTTGCCACCCCATGTGAGCATTCAAACTTACTTGAGGCTTCTGTCCTTTCTTACCGGTTTTCGTTGTTATCAAAAACCACACCATTGGCAGCTTTCACACCATAAATGGCGGCTGCACCATCTTTCAAAATAGAAACATTTTCAATGGCATGGATATCCAAAGCATTGAAAGCGGATCCGTCTTTCATAATACCATCGATAACATAGAGAGGAGCACCCATGTTACGAATCTCAAGGTTAGTCGAAGTTCCCGGTTGACCAGACTTCTGACGTGCTGTAATACCAGATACCTTACCTACCAACGCATTGGCCGCCGATGTTGATGTAGTTCGGATTAGATCTTTATTGTTCACCGAACTTACAGCAGCAGCTACCGTAGCCTTCTTCTGAGTAGCATATCCCACTACCACAACTTCGTCAAGCAACTCAGTATCTTCTTTCAGTGTAACGACCAAGTTTCGTTTTCCCTTTACACTGATCTCCTGTGGTGCATAACCCACAAATGAAACTACCAAAACTGCATTAGTTCCCTTAACAGAAAGTGTAAACTTACCATCGACATCAGTAATCGTTCCGTTGGTAGTTCCTTTCTCCATAATGTTTACTCCAGGCAAAGGTTCACCTGTAACATCTTTCACTATACCTGACACAGCTATATTTTGTGCCTGAAGCATTGCGGAAGACACTAAAACAACTAATAATAAGAAGAAATTCTTCCTTCTATTACCAGCCGAGATTAACTCATTTAAAAAGTGCTTCATAAGTTATTATTTAAAATTAAACATAAATTAGTTTATCTGTATATTATTGAAAACTGAAAAATGAGAACTTATCTGAAAACTTATTATTTTACCTTAACTATGAATATCTTATATCATGCTTGTTTCAATGTTTTTTTTAACGCCCTCCTTTCTTGATCCTTAAAAGTGAATACTCATTTATTTTTATAAACTTTAAATGCTTTTTGTTCTCCTGAAACTAAACACACATTCAAAATATAAAACCCTGAAAACGTTCCATGCATCGGGAATGTGTATTCCTCATCTGTTACCTTCATATCTTCGGTCCATAACCGTCTTCCTGCCAAATCTGTAAGCTCTACCTTTGAAATATCTTCTTTACCTTTATTTACCAGAAAAAGCTGATCCCCTGAAATATATGCCGAAAGTGAATTTCCATCAATCGTTTCGATTCCGGTCTCCGGATCCTGCCCATAATCGGAAGACTGATATTTCGAATATCTATTATTCAATTCCTCTACCTTGGATTTCGGCATAGCTTCTACTTCCTCCAGATCATAAGTACCAAAAGCATCCTTAAAACGAATCATCGGATCCAAGTGAGCAGCAAAGTTCCACGTCAATGCTTCCATAATAGAATTCATTCTTCGACCCGCACCATTGCTTACCCTTACTTGAAAGCTTCTTGCTGCAAGCCTTCAGGTTGTCCGGGATAAAGTTCCTGTCCCAGATTCATAGACTGTTTCGTATTGTGAGCACTGATACGTGCAACGTGGAGATAATGTTCTTTACCCGTCAACAGATACAGGCGATAGTACACAAATGAAGACCATGCAAAACCTAAATCCGTAGCAGAATGGCCAATAGCTATAATATGCTGTCCGACAATACTTCTGTCTTTAGGCCAATCTGTTCTAGCTGTCTGATCCTTTTCTACCGGTACTTCAAACATATAGCTCCAACTTTCGGTGTATGTAGCAGCTTGTTCTGCAGCAGCCAACCATTTCGGATCTTTTGTAAGGTCATAGATAGCAAGAAAACCATTGATAGCTTGCTGACCGGATTCACTGTCGATAGTCTGCGGATTGTCTACCACACAAGCCACATAGAGATATCTTTCATGAATATTAGCATAAGAAAACTCTGCAGCTTTCAAAGCAGCTGTCTTATAACGTTCATCATTGGTGGCGATATAAAGCTCTACCAGATAACGAACAGCGCAAATAGTCAGAAACTTATTCTGATTACCTGCCGGATGTTTACCACCTACAACACTGAAAGGGTCATATTCCAGATAGTAACTACCATCCGCATTCTGATTAGTCACCAGGAATTCACCAAACTTCTTACAGGCATTCAGCCATGAAGGGATATCTATTCCATTACGTTTGGCATAACACCATGCATTCAGCAATCCGGCCATTCCGTTACAAGCTTGGCGCATAGAAGTCTTTGTCCAGTTGTCCCATGTACCCCATAGTGCAGCATAACGTGTCTTGGGAAGTCCTAAATCTGTCAATCCTTGAGAAGCCCATAAATTCAGTACATTGCTTCCTCTTACCTTATATTCCTCATTACCAGTCTCCACACCTGCACGAAACAATGCATAGCCAACTGTAGGTTGTGAGCCAACAAAACCGATCTCATAAGTATTCTTATTTAAGGAGAAATCTGTCAGTTTCACACTCCATGGGAATCCGGGACCTTTTATATCCTTATCAACCGAACTGTCCAGATAATAATGATTAACAGTTTCAATCAATCCCCGATAAGCAGAATTCAAATTAACATCATAAATCTTTGGATTATACAGATTGAAAGCCAGTTTCCAAGCTTCATTTACAGCATTAGCATAGTCGGAAGTTTTATCTATTTTGAAATAGACATTATAAGTATGTTTATCAAATCCTTTTGTTATGGGATGCATACGTCTGCCCATTCCTCCGGTACGCAAGTCAGAACCTGGATAAGTAACTACAGCAGCAAAAAAAGAGTCAGACTTCTTCCAGTTGACAACACCCACGCCACCAAACTGATAATTTTCGTCGACTACTACACCACGTGAATCATTCAGTACAGTTTCACATTTTGAATCTTTATGTACTAAAGTGAAAGTCAATCCACTTTCTTTTTGACGCATCATCACCACCGGAAGAGGAATGCGGTCTTCTCTATAAAGAAAACTCAAATCAGTAGCGACCGGAATGCCTGCAGGAATATTTCCATCTTTCTCAAAGTTACCTTTATACCAAACAGCAGGAATAAAGTATTCGCTATTTGCCAATACATCTTCCGGTGCAAACTGTAAGCCGAAAGAAGAAGAGAAGCCTTCATCATAAGGATTATCTCCCAACTCAACAACCTTCACGTTGCGTTTCAGTTCAAACTCACCGTTTCCCTTCGCTGTATATACGTCATTTATTTCAAAGACGGTGGTGCGAGGAGTGGTAGTCAGGCGTGCCATCAACTCTACTTTATCACCATCCTTTGTATAAGATGTATAAGTCGGGTAGAAAGTATTCATCTTGACGTCAATCAGTAAAGCAGGATTATGCTCTGTACCCGCATTACATTCTTTGCCATAAGCAGAGAATGTAACACCATACGTGTTATCTTTCTGACGGGTAATATTCAGTGTTACTTCACCGGATGACAAAGTTGCTTCTTGTGAAAAAGCAAAAGAGGTATAAAGTAAGCAACTTAACAGGAAAAGAAGTTTTAGCGTTTTCATAATAGTACTTCGATTACAATGTAACATTCGTTTTGATGATGGTGCAAATCTAACGTGAAATAATATAAGAGGATATCCCTTGCGCACCAAAAAATTGCTCTAATTTGTCTATTTACAAAATTGCCTCAAACGGCCTCCAGAAAGGGGAAAAGAGCAAAAATGCTCTATTCTTCCAAAAAAATGCTATTTCTGTTCAAAGAGGAAAAATCAGAGTTCATATCCACGTATTGTACGTATAGAAATAAATCAAAGATTGCTGATGGACATTTGTTAGTTTTCTGATAATCAGCTAATAGTATTTACCAATGGCTTACTGCAAAATGTAAACGCATTTTACTGCCGTATGTAACGGCCTTTACTCCTTATTGTAACACCATTTACCTCGGCATGTAACGAGCTTTACCTCGGTGTGTAAATGGAGTTACCGTGTGGGGTTAACAAAGTTATCATTTGGGATAAATAGAATCTCCATGAAATGAAACAACGATATACTTATCGTTCACCTCACATAAGTAAAAATCGGCTTGCTCTTACAGATTGGTCAAATGCTGTTGTTTTCTGAAAAATTAGCATCATTCCAAAAGGAAAGTTTCGCCTACATTTGCATCGAACTTAAATATATAATATCATGAATATACAACGATTATTAATCTGCATCTGTGTGGTACTAACTGCCGCTATCTCCGCTACTGCTCAAAGCAAAGTATGGAGTACAGAACAAGCTCAGAAATGGGGTAAAGAGAATCCTTGGTATTGTGGAGTTAATTATATTCCTGCCAATGCCATCAACTACACTGCCATGTGGGATAAAACGTCCTTCTCACCCGAAGTGATAGAAAAAGAAATGAAGTTAATGAAGAGTTTAGGTATGAACTGCGCGCGCGTAGTGATGCAATATGCGGTATATGAAGAAGATCCCGCATACTTCATACGTACACTCGACCGCTTTCTAAGTATCTGTGATAAGTACGGTGTAAAAAGTAATGCCTATTTTCTTTGATGATTGCGCCTTCGGTGTCAATACAGACCCGACAGTAGGAAAAACAACCCGAACCGCTGGAAGGCTGGTACGCCTGGGCCGGTCTCCATCTCCCGGCTACTCAATGGTAGTAGATGAACGGACTCACGGTAAACTGGAAAAGTATGTGAAAGAAGTAATGAACCACTTCAAAAAATGACCCGCGTATCTTTGTATGGGACTTATACAACGAACCTACCAACACCACCAGGCCAGAAAGAAGCTGGCCACTCCTCCGTAAAATCTTCACATGGGCGCGTGAAGTGAATCCGAAGCAACCCATCACATCAGGACTCTGGAACGGAAACAAAGAGCTAAATGACTTCCTTGCATCAAACTCAGACATCATCACTTTCCACTGCTATGCTTCGAAAGAAGAAACTGAAAAAGTAATGAAAGAGCATCTTAAATTAGGTCGTCCTACCATCTGTACCGAGTGGATGAACCGTGTAGCCCACTCCACCATTCCGGAGATTCTTCCAATGTTGAAAGAAGCACATGTAGGCAGTATGATGTGGGGACTGGTAAATGGAAAAACGCAGACCCATCTATGCTGGGGACACCGTCCTGAACAATTGCCTTACACCGGAGTATGGCAACATGACATTTACAAAGGAGATTATACCCCGTATTCAGCCAAAGAAATTGAAGTAATCAAGAAAACAACCAAATAATCACATGAAAACATATCTATTAACCCTTGCGTTAACAGCCTCTACCTCTTTGTGGACGCAAAGCGAATCCTCCAACCACCTCATTAAGGGAAATGCATTATACATGGAAACTTTAGTGAATAACCACTCCAACCATGTACACATCCATCAACGTACTGCAAATATTGATTCTGACAGACAAAAAAAAAATATAGCTGACTCCTACCTAACGTATAAAGTACATCAGAAAGCCAATCTGCTAGAATCAAGCGACAACATCAAAAATTATCAATGTGCCAATAGCAGTATTCCGGAAGTCAAAATATCGACATCCAAAGATAAAAGCAGAAAGATTCATATCACTATAGTGAATCTAAATCCTAAGAGTACCTGTCAATATCATCCTAAATGGACACAACGCCAAACAGATAAAGGGAAAATCAGAGCCTTTCCCTTCATGCACTGATTATAATCCTTATTATTGCTATTCGCTAAAACTTTTTTAAGATAAAAAATCATCCAAAAAAACATTTATGAATTTAATGAGAATTATTACTTTCCTTTGTTTATTTTCAGTAACTGTAAATATGAGTGCAAAGGTATGCGTGAACAGTAATCAGCCTCTTGACCAATACTCAATACGTATGGGCAATGCCAAACTTTAAAATGACCAAAAACAATAACGAGAAATACGGTATTGAGATATGGTCAGAAGAAAACAAACTTATAGCTTGCCAGCCTTTCCCCGTTATACTGGCTGTTAAATCGAAGAATGTCTCCGACCCAACCGGAGAAACGACGACACTGACGGGTTATGACATTGTCGACAAGACCGATGGCGGTTTTCTCTGTCAGACTTTTGTTGATACCAGTAACGGTAGCCGTTTCAAATTTCAAGATGAAATAGCAACCCATAACAATGGGATATTCAGCATTAAAAAGAAAGGTTACAGTTGTAGATGTCGGCAGCAATGATGAGGGATTCTCCTCGCGAATAGCATTTCGCATTGCTTCTGAGTACGCCAGTCTTAACAAACACGATTTCTTTGCCCCGGGCATCATTTACAGAACAAATAAATACAACAACAATGGACCGGCAAATCCCAACTTGACTTCAAGAAGCTTTTGCTTTAAAGAGACCAGATTCGGACTGCCCATGTTCTTGGTGCACAATCCCGACAACAAGCTAAGCCTCTCTTTAGCGCATGTATCTCCCCAAATTTCCACCGGCATCAGAGAGGAAGGAGCTGACCACTGGGTTATTAGCTCCACAATAGAATATGGGTCGGTGGGAGTGACGTTGATAGAAGACCTCGAATGCAATAAAGTAGAAATAGACTACACTTATCCTTCTGCCGACAAAAAATACAAACGGAGTCATCCTGTACAAAAAGGCTTCGCACATCAATACGAAATAAGCATTTACGTGTCAAAAGGCCAATGTTACACGTCTGCGGCTACTGAAGCCTACAAAAAGCACTTCAATCTTTACGACATTAAGCTCTTCGACGTCGACATGAAAGACGTATACAAATCCCAACTCGACATGTTTGCTCAACTGGCAGGGCCTATCAATGGTGGTACAGCATATGGCGTACCATGGTCACTAAGCCTTCCTGAGGGCAAACCACATGCCTTTGAACTCCAAAATGGTTTTGTGGGGCAACAGACATCAATAGCATTCCAACTGATGCGCTATGGTCTAGAGCAGGATCAAAAAGACATCTTTGAGAAAGGACTTGCTATGGCTCGCTTTTGGTTCAATGACGAGCAACTCATACAGTATGGGTTGCCACGCTCTTGGTGGATACAAGGTACAAAAGAAGATGGATACGGAAACAAATACACCGGAACTTTTTGGTCATACCCCTCATTCATTAGATGTGCCACTGATGGAATGGAAGGTTTGTTGGATTGTGTGAGATTAGCATGTGCGTATAATCTACCGCAAAAAAATGAGTGGATGGACACACTCTGCAAATTTGGTGAGTTTCTGCTAGTAAAGGCCAGAAACGAAGGCGATGGCTCGTTCTACAGAGCTTACGACATCACTGGAGACTTCGTGCGCGACGTAAAGGTTATGGGACCATCCATCCACGAACAGAACAAGCTACAGGCCAATTCCAAAACCAATACGCTCATACCCGTACGGTTCCTTGTAAAAATGTACGAACTCACCGGTGACAACAGATACTATAAAAGAGCATTGGCAGCAGGCGAATATGGATATAAGGCTTTCTTCCAAGATCTCGGATTGTTTATCGGCGGTACACCTGACCATTCCAATATCTGTGACAAAGAAGCTGGCGTATACGCAATGTACGCATTCACATCACTGTACATGATGACCAAAGATAAGAAATGGCTTGAAGCGGCAGAATACGCAGCTATTTTCGCTTTCTCACACACGTATTGTTACGATTTCAAGATACAGGGTGACGAAAAGGAGAATATTTTCAAGAACGGAGGAGTAATAGGGCAAAGCATTATCTCCGTAGGAACCAGCGACTCCGACAACTACAACGCCTTCATTTATTATGAACTGTTCAAGATGTATATACTGACCCAAGACCCATTTTACAAAAAGGCTGCTCAATTATTGGAAAGAAATACCAAGCAAGTGATGGATATCGACAAAACAAAAGGCTATGCATACAGAGCTTTGTTACTGGAGGCCAGTACTTTCTGCGATTTCACATTTTCATCTGTCAAGGCATGGCTTCCTTGGTGCGGAGTGGCCAATTCCGACCCCATAGTCAAGTTTTACCAGACTTTTGGCGTATATAATATATCCGATTTGGAAAATAAAAGCCTCAGAAAACTGAAAAAAGCTCTAATTGACATTGGGGTAGGCGGAAAAGAATATCATATATGGAGATAAACATACTGAACATTTTAATGTTTGAAGTACGCTGCTGATCAAATTCCACACATTTGATAGCCAAACTCCTCATAACGGATAAGAAAAGCCGTGCAACAATGCTTACAACAAATGTTTCACTATTTAATGTGGGTTATCAGTGAGACCAAAGAAGTGTACAGGAATCCATATAAATAATATATTATTACTATTTTCTTTTAATAAAGATATATTATTACTATTCGACAAAATTTAAAAAATACCCCGAAGTCCTTTATAATGACACTTCGGGGTTCTTTCTTCAAGACATAAGCCCTCTTACTCAAACAGCGATATACCTTTCCCTGCCTTTTATGGATGATTGGAGATACAGCAAAACCACGTAATATATTAGCGTATTCTGACCATTGTAGCCAATTCCAAGAAGCCTAACAAAATTGTAGCAAAAGATATAAAGACTTCAAAAAGAAAAGCAACAGCAATATCAGCATGAATTTACCTCATTGAGCATCGTAATACTAAACATGCAGTAAAGAGACATACGTCACCATCACAAATTACACGAATCTACATAAATAAAAGATATTGAGAATTCAAATCACTAAAGTCAATCTATGATAATTCAAGTAAACTTTAGTGAACTATATCATATATTCGCTTTCTTTTATCACTGCTTCACATAGCTTTTGGCAAAGTCTTTCGGTAGTACCCCAAACTGTTTTTGGAAACTCTTCGAGAAATACGACAGTGAGCGTATTCCTACAATCATACAAATTTCATTAATCCTATATTCTCCTTCCAGCAACAATTCAGCAGCCTTTTTCAATCGGATGATACGAATAAAGTCACCGGGAGTCAATTCTGTAATTCCCTTTAGTTTTCGATGTAGGCTGGTACGACTCATATTCACCTCCCTCGCCAAATCATCTATATTAAACGTATCATCATCCAAATTCTGCCTGATAATTTCCGTCAATTTGTTCAAGAAATCTTCATCCGCCTTATTCTGTGCCATACTATTGGTAGCGATATACGGGCTATTAACAAAATTCTTCCGAAGTTTACTTCTGTTTTCCAGCAAGTTTTTAATCTGAGCCAACAGATAAGACATTGCAAAAGGCTTCTCCATATACGCATCTGCCCCGCTATTCAACCCTTCAATTTTATTATTGAGCGTAGTTTTGGCTGTCAGCAGAATAATAGGGATATGGCAAATTTCAAGATCCGATTTAATCTCATTACACAGTTCTAGCCCATCCTTCAACGGCATCATGACATCCGAAACAATAAGGTTTACGATTTCTCCCTTAAGCACCTCCATCGCCTCTTCTCCATTATTGGCAGTAAGCACCTTGTAATATCTGCTCAACTGGACAGACAGGAAAGATTGGAGTTCTTCATTATCCTCAACCACCAATATGGATTCCTTAGCAGAAAAAGAATCTTCAAGCGCCACAGTCGAAACATTTTCTCCTTCAACTATTGCATCTTCAATCAAAACATCTTCTTCAGCCTGTTGAGCATCAGCCGATGCATTAGTAGGTATTTCTACTACAAAAGAAGTATCTTCTGCCTCTTCATCCAGATACAACTGTCCGTTATGCAACTGCACCAAGGAAGATGCCAATGTAAGTCCGATACCCGAACCTGGCTCCGTAGGATGAGTACCTTTTATCTGAAAGAAAGCCTCAAAAATACGTTCCTTCATATCCGACGGAATAGGCGTACCGTCATTCTCCACAGTAATCCGGAAAATACGATCATCCTCACTTACCGACAGTATGACTTTAACGTATGTAGACGAATATTTAATAGCATTATTAAATAAATTACTGCACACTTTCGTCACAGCTTCTTCATCTACCAATGCCATAACCGCATGATCCGGACATTCCAGCATCATCTCCAATTTCTTCCACTTACCCATTGGAACGAAACGGTTGAATGTATTAGCTACCAATACATTGATATTCCGTATTTTCAAAGACAACGTAAATGCCTTAGACTCTATCTTACGAAAATCTAGTAACTGATTCACCAATACCAGCAATCGGTCTGTGTTCCGTTCCATTGTTATCAGGTTCTCTTTCGTTTCATGCTCATCCGGATGAGAAGTCAGGATATAATCGAGCGGCGCCTTACTCAATGTAATAGGAGTCCGTATTTCATGTGCAACATTCGTAAAAAAAATCTATTTTTTGCTTTATAAAATTCCTCTTTCTTCTGCTGCTCCTGATGAGCTAATTTTTCATCTACCTGCCTCTTCTTTTTCAGCACATACAATCGGATGACAACGAAAAATATACCCAGAATCAGCAAGGTATATAGTGCAAATGCCCAAGAAGTCCGCCATAACGGAGGAATAATATTAATATTCACTACAGTATTCGTATCACTCAATTATGCCCGTCCCGCGAATATTTGATATGAAGTATATAATCACCGGGAGGGATGCTGTTATACGATATTCTGAACACATTGTCTACGTAATTCCACTTCTTATCAATCCCTTCCAGCATGTAGGCATACTTCCCATTTCCTTCGGTTGAGTAGTTCAACGCGGAAAAGCTAAAACTGACAGTAGCCTCGGTCATAATTCAGGTTAATCGTATTTGCATACGGTATAGCCTTGTCCAATACATGATCAGAAGTTCCCACCTGAACTTCCTGATTGAATATGTAGAATCCTGTCAGGACAACGGAATACTTGTTTTCATTCGGATGGAAGTTTTTAGGATTGAAAGCTACAAAACCATCTATACTGCCAAAATACAGTGTACCATCTTCTGTCTTGATGCCAGAATTGTAATTGAACTGCTTACTCCGCAATCCATTAGGAAGATTATACAGCGCCTCAACACTCATCGTTTCAGGATTGAAGTTCACCAACCCGTTACTGGTACTCAACCAGAAATGCTGATGATCATCTTCCAAAATCTTATAGACCACATTGCTGGGAAGTCCTTGTTTCGTAGTGATACGCGTAAAAGTATCATCCGTCTCATTGTAACGGCAGAATCCACCGTCCTCGGATGCAAACCACAGGCGCTTTTTACTATCTTCAAAAGCACAGGTAATCCGGTCGTAACAGAGACTATTAGAGTTCTTCACATCATGACGAAATCTCTTTATTTCTTTAGTATCCGGATTATATCTGGCTACTCCAAGGTTATAAGTTGTGAACCAGATATTTCCGTTCTTATCTTCCAAGATATCGCTGATGAACATGCCATTCATAGGCATGAATACCTTGAAACCATCTATTTCGGGCACATACGTATAAAGTTCCGTAGTCGAACTCACCCAAGTAGTATTCCGGCTATCTGTATAAATGGCAAATATATCATTATTGAGGATCGAATTTGGATGTCCGTCCTTCTCGTAATGTCTGCAATGATTTGTTTTTAAATCCAGTACATCCACTCCTTTAGTAAAAGTTCCGATCCACAATTTATCACCCACCAGATTCAAACACTGAATATTCGTAAAAGAAATATTCACCGGTTTGGTTTTATCGGATATATGTGTAAACAAGCCAGTATGTGTATCGTAGTAGTTCAGTCCGTTATCTTCTGTGGCAATCCATAAATTTCCTTTCCAATCACTCACAAACTCCCTGACACGGTAACCGCTAATAGAATTTTTGTAGGCAATGGGATAAAAGTTTTCAAAATAAGAATATTGCTTAGGAATATAATCCACACCACCGAAGTAACTTCCAATCCAGATCCCCCCTTCTCTGTCTTTACAGAGGGCATAGATGGCATTATCCAGAGATAGATAAATCATTGTATGCTTCGTGAGTTATATGCTGAACCACACCATCTTTTAATACATAAATACCACTCTCTGTACCTATCCAATACTCATCTTTCGAAATCTTCTCAATGTGTCGCACATAAACATCAGAATTTCGTGCCTCATCAATCTGAAGCTTTTTAGATTCTCCGGTTTCTTTATGAATAAGAAACAATCCTTTATCCGCAGTACCCAAAAGTATATGATGTTCCTTATAAGTACAAATAGCGGTAGGAGCATTATAATTCCGCGCCAAAAAGGTGGTTTTATCTCCATTAATGTCATATTTAATAACCCCTATGCCAGAGAAAGCAAGATACGCAATACCATCCTCATCCAAGAATAATGTCCAAGGAGCATTAGCCGTATAAGGAGCAAACTTATCATGCATATTATAAAGTTTATCTTCCGAAGGATGATAGATAAACAGTCCGTCCCTAGAAAGTATCCATACCCTATCCGACTTATCAATATAAATCTTATTGATAAATCCGTCTACCCTTTCCTGCTTATCTGTTTGCTTATTGAAATTCGAGAAAGTCTCCGTAAAAGGATCATAAAGAGAAATCCCTTTATCCGTGGCAATCCACAAGGTTTTGTCCTTATCTTCAGTGATGCAGTATATCATACTGTTCCGAAGTTCATTAATAGAGTCACCACGTTGGTAGACCTTAAAGTCATGCCCATCGAACCTGTTCAGACCGTTCTTGGTTCCCACCCAGATAAACCCTTTGCTGTCCTGAAACAAGCACATTACCGTATTATGTGACAAACCGGAATTATTATTATAATGTTTAATCTGTTGTGCCCAAAGGTTCCCCAAACAGAATATCCCCAAGAATAATATTAGTATAATCTTTCTCATAAGAATATGTTTTTCATATAGCTCGAACTACTGATGCAAATTTAGGAATTAAAATCAATTCCGGCATAAGAAGAGCATAGAATAAAGGCCAAAAGGCCCATTCTGGGTCGAAAAACGCTAAAAATGGCAAAATAGTATCTTTTCAGAACCTCCTGCCCCTTCTCATTAATATATAGAATGAGTGAAAAGTGTCATTTTTTGGTGTTGTACTGCCAAGGCTTTGGGCTAATCTTCAGTATGTTTGCAGCCGGCAGAGTTAGATTTGTTAATCACTAAATTTATGTAGTTATGCAAAACTGTAAAACCAAAAAGAGAAGTAATAAAAATGGTGCTGGATGGTCAAAAACCTCCTTATGTACCTTGGTCTTTCAAATTTACGCAGGAGCCCAAAGAACAACTGCAAAAGTACTACGGTGTAGAAGATCTGGACGTAGTATTAGGTAACCATGTTCTTCAGTTAGGTAGCGATATCGGTTTCTTCGAATACCGGGCAATGAGCTGTATCAAGATGTATTTAAAGTAGTATGGGATCGTAGCATCGACAAAGACATCGGTGACGTAAAAAGTATCGTACTACCGGAACCTACCCTGGAGGGATATACATTCCCCGACCCGTTGGATCCCCGCTTCTTTGCAAACATCGAATCGGAAATAGCAGCCAAACCGGATATGTTCCCTTACAGGACAGAATCACAGTATCCGTAGATTGGAACAAGGTACCTCAAGGTGACGATGTTGTAGGTGTCATCGAGTTGACTTTCGGTAATCAGACAAAGGAAGTATTCGTTCCTGTCTTCAATCCGGCAAACCCCACAGTTGAGGAATTGAGAAGAATGTATGTAGAAGACAACGGATGTGTTTCCATCAATGCCGGTAAGTTCCACCGGAAAGTGGAAAATAGCGGTATAAAAATCAGAGCTATCAAGGGATTGGGATACGAGAACGATTGTGTTCAGTTGGGAGAAGCTACCCAGAATGTGCCCAATATGTGGTTCACTAACAAGAGCCCTAAAGCCGAATATGACTTTTATACATTCAATGGTGGCAATGCAACCGTACACGTTTATGCCCTGCCTTTGTTCCCTGTCGACTCCAAACATGATACCCGCTACGGCATTATGATCGATGACGACATGGTACAATGGATGACTACTTCGGCTAAAGAATACTCCAGCCAGTGGAGACTGAACGTGTTCCGCAACAGTGCCATCAGCACTATCAATGTAAATGTCGACAAGCCCGGTAAGCATACCCTGAAACTTATCTGTGCCCATCCGGGTATGATTATCCAGAAAGTAGTCATCGACTTCGGTGGAATGAAACGCTCTTACTTAGGTCCTAACGTAACATACATAAAATAATAATTATGGAATTAAAGAAAATCTTAATTGCAGCCGTATTGGTTGCCGGCATGGCATTTCAGACAAATGCCGCAGATATTCCGCGCAAGAATATCCCCGTCCTCAGTTTGAACGGACGGCATGGGTGAATTTGAACGGTGAATGGGATTATACATTCGATTTTGCCAATTCGGGTATGGAGCAGGAGTATCACAAAGCTACTTCCTTCTCAGGAAAGATAACAGTACCTTTCTGTCCGGAAAGCAGTTTATCCGGTGTAGGGCATAAGGACTTTATCAATCATATCTGGTATCATCGGGAGATAAGTATTCCGCAGGATTGGGCGGCAAGAATGTATTGCTGAATTTCGGAGCTGTCTACTACAATTCTGAGATTTACATTGACGGAGCTTTGGCAGGACGTCACTTCGGCGGTAGTTCTTCTTTCAGCATCGATATCACCAAGTTAGTGACTCCGGGTAAGGTACACCACCTAGTAGTACGCGCATCCAGTGATTTGCGTTCGGGCATGCAGAGTGCCGGTAAGCAGAGCCTGCAATTTGGTTCTTACGGCTGTAACTATACCCGTACTACAGGTATCTGGCAGACTGTATGGATGGAAGCGATCAATCCTTCCGGCTTAAAATCCGTACAAGCCGTTGCAGACGTCGATCAGGAGCAATTGGTCGTATGGCCTACATTCTACAGTGACAGTAACAACAAGCTGAAGATTACGCTGAAAGATGGTAATAAAGTCGTTGCTGCTGCCACAGTGAAAGGTACCAACAGTTCTGTGGCCGTACTTCCGGTAAAGAAAGCCAAACTTTGGTCACCGGAATCACCTTTCCTATACGACATTACTTATCAGATGATTGATCCGGCAGGAAAGGTTATCGATGAAGTATCATCTTACATAGGTATGCGCAAAGTGCATATCGAAGGAAATAAGATTTATCTGAATAACAAGCCTTACTATCAACGCCTGGTACTGGATCAGGGTTTCTATCCCGATGGCATCTGGACAGCTCCTACCGATGAAGCATTGAAACGCGACATCGAGTTATCGATGGCTGCCGGCTTCAACGGAGCACGCCTGCATCAGAAGGCATTCGAAGAACGTTTCTATTATTGGGCAGATAAACTGGGTTATATTACTTGGGGAGAGGCTCCAAGCTGGGGTATGGATGCCAATAACATAGAGGTGGCACGCAATTTCCAGGTTGAATGGTCGGAACTGGTACTTCGTGACCGGAACCATCCTTCTCTATTGATCTGGACACCGATGAACGAAGAATGGTGGCCTGATTTGGTTCAGTACCCACGTTTTACGACCGATTTATACAATCTGACGAAGTCACTCGACCCTACCCGCCCGGTGAACGATGCCAGCGGTGGTTGCCACATCAAAACAGATATATGGACTGTACACAACTACGAACAGGATCCTGCCAAGCTGAAAGATATCATCTACAAAGATGGTAAATTCTTCCATGGCTCCCAACTATAAGATTGGAGTACCTGCAGCCAATATTGGCTTCAACGGTTTACGCCAGAATGCAGTATATGACTTCCCGGTATATGATGGCAAAATGCCATATCTGATTGATGAAGTAGGGGGTATTAAATGGGTGAAAGACCAGGATAAGACCAACTCAAGCACACAATCATGGGGTTACGGCACACCTCCGAAAACTGAAAAGGAATTCTGGAACGACTGGAAGGTCAGATGAATGGCATTCTCGAATTGAAAGATCAGGTTTGGGGATATTGCTATACTCAGCTGACGGATGTGGAACAGGAACAAAACGGTATTTATTACTATGACCGTACTCCTAAGTTTGATACGAAACTTATTCACAGTATCTTCAGTAAGAATCCTGAAGATCTGGAAGGCACTTATACCAATCCATTATGCAATTATGGTCCGGATCCCTGGGCTATCTGGCACGATGGTTCCTACTATTACATGCATACCATGGTCGACAGCCTCGTGTTGTGGAAGACGCAGGATGTGACCGACATTCGTAATGCAGAGAAGAAAACAATCTGGATTCCGACAGACCCGTCTAATAAGCATAACCTGTGGGCACCTGAGATTCACAATATTGGTGGAAAGTGGTACATCTATTATGCAGCCGATGACGGTAACTCCGACAATCACCAGATGTATGTACTGGAAAATACAAACAAAGATCCGTTCAAGGGAGAGTTCGTGATGAAAGGCCGCATCAGTACGGATAAAGATAACAACTGGGCTATTGATGGATCAGTATTCGAAAACAAAGGCAAATTATACATGGTTTGGTCCGGTTGGCAAACCCGTCGTGTGGATACCGAAACCCAATGTATCTACATTGCCGAGATGAAGAATCCCTGGACACTGGGTTCCGAAAGAGTCCTGATCTCTAAACCGGAACTGGAATGGGAACGCCACTACATTAACGAAACCGGTTGGAATCCTCCACACAAAGTATTTGTGAACGAAGGGCCTCAACCGTTGAAGAGCCCGAAGGGTAAATATATTCACGTTGCTTATTCGGCAAGCGGTGTATGGACTCCGTACTATGCTTTGGGCATGCTGACAGCAGATACGAATGCAGACTTGTTGGATCCGGCATCCCTGGAAGAAAGCTCCCCAGCCTCTGTTCCGCCAGTCTCCTGAAAATGGAGTATACGGTACAGGACACAACAGCTTCTTCAAATCACCTGATGGCAAAGAATGGTATATCCTGTATCATGCTCGCGACACTCAGGTAGATCCTCCGGGCATGGGCGATACAAGATCTCCCCGTGCTCAGAAGATAGAATGGAAAGCTGACGATTACCCTGTATTAGGTACACCTTATCCAAAGACGATGCGGTTGAAAAACACCGTCAGGGACAAAGGTTAAATGATTAAACTGAAACTCTGAAATCAACAAACAATAATGAACAAAGCATCTTTATGGATAAGTTGCCTTGTGCTGTTTCTCCTTGCCGGCTGTACGAATGCCGGCAAGCAGGCAGCTGAGGAAGAAACAACTTTCACCAATCCGGTCATCTATGCTGATGTACCGGATGTTGACGTTATACGCGTAGGTAGTGATTACTATATGATTAGCACTACCACACACATGTCACCCGGAGCGCCTATCATGCACTCCAAAGACATGGTTAACTGGAAAATCATCAGCTATGTGTTTGATGAACTCAAAGAGAGCCCATACAATGATCTGGAAGGCGGTAATATCTACAGCCGCGGACAATGGGCTGCTTCCTTACGCTATCACGACGGACTTTTCTATGTATTCTTCGGTACAGGAAACAAATCCTACATTTATACGGCAAAAGATCCGGCAGGAAAATGGGAACAGAAGCTTGTGATTGATGAGTATCTGCACGATGCTTCCATGTTGTTCGACGATGATGGACGCATTTATCTGGCTTATGGTGCACGCCATATCCGTATCATTGAATTCAATAAGGATTTGTCTGGAATCAATCCTAACGGCTTACAGGTAGAAGTTATCCCCGGTGAGCCACAAGGGTTACTGGAAGGCACTCACTTCTATAAATTCAATGGTAAATATTACCTCACTCTGATCTGGTGGCCGGAAGGCGGCATACGCACACAACTCTGCTTCCGTTCCGATAAAGTGTCCGGACCTTATGAGATGAAAACCATTCTTTCGGATGATCTCGGATATGCCAATCACGGTGTAGCACAAGGATGCTTCATCGATACAGAAGCAGGCGAATGGTATGCTATGTTGTTTCAGGACCACGAAGCCGTAGGCCGTGTACCTGTGCTGATGCCTTGCCGTTGGGAAAATGGTTGGCCCATGCTGGGGGACGAAAATGGCAAAGTGCCTCCGGTAATGAAAGTACCCGTACAAGGATATGATGAAAAAGACGGAACTGGTAGTCAGCGACAACTTCGACGAAGCTCCCAAGCTGGGACTGACCTGGCAATGGAATCATAATCCGGATAATTTGCTATGGACTCTCACCGAACGCCCGGGCTATCTGAGACTGAAAACCGGAAAAGTAGTAAAGAACCTCTTCGAAGCCCGCAACACACTGACGCAACGTACTGAAGGTCCCAAATGTAGTGGTGTCGTTTCCTTAGACCTCACCTTCATGAACGATGGTGACTATGCAGGATTGGCAGCATTCTGTTCTGAACCGGGAATCCTCTCTGTCGTGAAAGAGTATGGAAAAAAGTATCTGGTGATGACCGACCGCAATGTAGAAAAAGCACGGCGCGAACTGAATCAGGATATCGTCTTCCTGAAAATGGAGTGTGATTTTACCACTGACTATGCCCAATTCTCCTATAGCCTGGATGACACTAACTGGACTCCGATAGGCGACAAATTCCACATGATATTCAGTATGGCGCACTTCACTGGTAATAAATTCGCTATATTCAATTATGCCACAAAGGCTGCCGGTGGATACGTGGATGTTGATTTCTTCCGTTACGAAAAGCAATCTAATTAATAGAATATGAATAAACTGATGATTTTGGTATGTGCCATCCTAGTGGTTGGATGTACCGCAACAACAAAAGAAGAACTGACTGAATCCGGATTGAAGCGAAGCGATTTCCAGACAGAAGTCGATGGTGAAAAGACAGACCTGTTTGTGTTGAAGAACAAAAACAACATGGAAGTTTGCATCACTAATTTCGGAGGCCGTATTGTATCGGTCATGGTTCCCGATAAAGATGGTAACATGAAGGATGTGGTTCTGGGATTCGACTCTATACAGGACTATATCAAATATCCGTCCGACTTCGGAGCAAGCATTGGACGATATGCCAACCGCATCAACCAAGGGCGCTTCACACTGGATGGTGTGGAGTACCAGTTGCCACAAAATAACTATGGTCATTGTCTGCATGGTGGACCGAAAGGTTTCCAGTACCGTGTATACAAAGGAGTACAAAAGAACGATCAGGAGGTACAACTGACTTATCTGGCAAAGGACGGAGAAGAAGGATTTCCCGGTAACCTGCAGTGTACGGTTACTATGAAGTTGACGGATGATAACGCCATCGATATTCAATATGAAGCCGAAACGGATAAGCCGACTATTGTCAATATGACCAATCATTCTTACTTCAATCTGGATGGTGATCCCACAACTGATAACTCTGCCTATCTGTTAACGTTGAATGCCGATAACTACACCCCGATAGACAGCACTTTCATGACAACAGGCGAGATTGCAACGGTAGAAGGAACTCCCATGGATTTCAGAAAGCCTCCACAGCAATCGGTGCAAATATCAATCAGGAGTTTGAACAGCTGAAGAGTGGAAACGGAATAGACCATAACTGGGTACTGAACACTCAAGGGGATGTAACTAAAGTATGCGCTACTCTTGAATCACCCAAAACCGGTATAGTTCTGGATGTTTATACCAATGAACCTGGCATACAGGTATATTGCGGAAACTTCCTAGATGGTACTCTGACGGGGAAGAAAGGCATTGTTTATAACTTCCGTGCAGCAGTTTGCCTGGAGACGGATAAATATCCCGATACGCCTAATAAACCGGAATGGCCGTCGGCAGTGTTAAGACCGGGAGAAAAGTACCAAAGCCAATGCATCTATAAATTCTCGGTACATAAGTAATACAAAGAGAATCTGGTCTCTATTATCCTGATATAAAAAAGAAGAATCTGCTTTCCCTGTGTATGAAAAAAGAAGCAGATTCTTCTTTTTGTTTCGTAGAAGAGAGTGTATGGTGAACCGGATTAATGGTAGGAGTTCCGATACTCCTGCGGAGTAAGTCCTGTTGTCTTTTTAAAGAGCCGATTAAAATAAGAATAGTCATCAAAAGAAAAAGGGGAAAAAGCCACGTTCTTTACAGACATCTCATCTGTTACCAGGATGAGTTGTGCTTTTTCTATTTTCTTCTGATTGATATATTTTGAAGGAGTCACACCAGTCTCTTTTTTTTGAATAAACGGATAAAATGATCTTTTGACAAACATGAGTTCTCAGACAGAGTTGTCAGGTCTATAGCCTCATAGATATGTTTGCGTATATAAAGAATAGCTTTCTCTATTCGATCGTCTTTCGTCTCTACTTTAACTTGCGCACGCTTTAAGAAATGTGCCAGTAACTGATATACAATACCACGTGATTCAACCTTATCACATAACGCACGCTGCTTGTTCTTCAGAAGATTCTCCATCAACGTTGAGTTATTATCATAAGTCGAAGGGTCCGACTTAGGCAAACTCATGTGAGGGTTTATTGCACATAGACGCTGAAATAGAGCCAAATCTAAATCACCGGCAGGTATCTCTACCGGAAATTCCCACTCATCTAATAAATTGGAATCTGACTGATGCTCTTCATAAATGTGCAGGTAGTAATGGCAAAAATAGGAATTGCATATATAACTATGTATAGTAAAAGCTGGAATAAAATACAGATAGTTTGGTTTTAAAATTTGTACGCTCCCCGATAACTGTATTTGGGCAGTCCCTTCCGTTATATAATATAAGCGCGTAAACGGACTATTTACATTCTTCCAGTTCCAATCTGCATTATGCACAGCTAAACCGACATTCAACACAAGAGGGTGTAACTTATCAACCAATGAAACCATAGTATATAGTATTTAGTAACTCGATAAAGGTAGGTGAATTTCTTTATCATTCAAAACGATTATCGATATTCTCAATATAAAAATCGTTTTTATCCTATCATATCAGATATATCCTATTTATATAATCGATATTTTCCAATACAAACACTTTTTAATCCTATTATAACTATTAATTAATCCATATCTTTGCAATGTACAATAGAAACAAAATTAATACCTATGAGAACCAGAATTTTATTAGCCTCTTTAGTTCTTTCAATAGGAACCTTATCTGCCCAGAACTATCAGGTTCCGGTTTCAGAAAAGAACGAACCTATGATGAAAGGTAAATTCCAACCTACATGGGAGTCTTTGGAGAATTACCAAGTTCCCGAATGGTTTAGGAACGCAAAATTCGGAATATGGGCGCATTGGGGACCTCAGTGTGTAGAAGGTTCGGGTGATTGGATGGCACGCTCCATGTATCTGGAAGGGTCATCGGAATATAAACATCACGTCGAGCACTATGGTCACCCCTCTGAAGTAGGCTTCAAAGATATTATCCCTTTATTTAAAGCAGAAAAATGGAATCCGGACGCACTGGTTGCCTTCTATAAAAAAGATAGGAGCGCAGTATTTCTTCGCTTTAGGTAACCATCACGATAACTTTGACCTTTGGGATAGTAAATACCAGCCATGGAATTCAAAAAATATGGGACCGAAACGTGATGTTTTGGCGGAATGGGAAAAAGCTGCACGCAAGTACGAACTTCCATTTGGCATCAGTTTCCATGCTGACCATGCCTGGACTTGGTACGAACCCTCCCAACGTTATGACAGACACGGACCTAAAGCCGGTATCCCTTACGATGGCACATTAACAAAAGCTGATGGCAAAGGCAAATGGTGGGAAGGGTACGACCCTCAGGATTTATATGCACAAAATCATCCGATGAGTAAAGGTAGCTGGGCGGATGGCATGATTCATAGCCAATGGGCCTGGGGAAACGGGGCATGCTTGCCTACTCAGGAATACTGCACAAACTTCTATGACCGTACAGTAGACGCTATCAACCGCTATAATCCCGATCTGATTTACTTTGATGTCACCGTAGCCCCATTCTATCCAATCAGTGATGCCGGATTAAAGATTTGCAGCTCACTTCTATAACCACAATATGGCGACCCACAAAAAGGCAAGTTGGAAGCCGTCATGTTGAGTAAGATATTGGATGAAAACCAACGCAAAGCCATCGTCTGGGATGTAGAACGCGGTGCACCCAATGAAATAATGGAGCGACCCCTGGCAGTCCTGTTCATGCATTGGCGGATGGCATTACACTACATCTGTCTATGAGAATAACTGGTATAAATCAGCCTCGGATGTCGCTAAACTGTTGATTGACATCGTAAGTAAGAATGGTAATCTGCTTCTCAGTGTTCCATTGCGGGCCGACGGTACGTTTGATGAAAAAGAAAAAAGAAAAGATACTGAATGAATTCGGCGAATGGATGAATATTAATAAAGAAGCTATCTACAGCACCCGACCTTGGGAAGTGTTCGGCGAAGGTCCAATAGCCGAAGCCGATATTAAAATCAATGCACAAGGATTCAACGAAGGAGCATATAGCAAAGCTACGGCACAAGAGAGATCCGTTTCACCCAAACCAAGAAGGATTTATATGCCACGGTTCTGGCTTGGCCGGAAAATGGAAATGTAATCATCAAATCATTAGCTGCCGACAGCAAACTATTTCCGCAAAAGATAAGGAAGGTAGAACTGCTCGGATATGGACCAGTACGATTCAACCGCACAGCAGAAGGGCTTTCCATTAATCTGCCGGAGAAAAAGCTCAACAACATAGCTCCCGTCTTTAAAATAAAGAAATAAAATCATAAGGAATAAGAGAGTATTTATCGGCTTTTTTTAAGTCGATAAGCTCTCGCTATACCTTAAAAATAACCCAATAATCAATTAAAATTATGAGAAACAGATTAACGTATGGACTTATGCAACCAATGAGATTCATAATGATCCTATTGGTTTGTCATCTTAGCAACGCTACTTGGGCACAAGTGCAAAGCAATGTGAAAGGCTTAGTTACCGATTCTTCTGGCGAACCCCTGATTGGGGTAAGCATATTGGTTAAAAGAGTACCAATAATGGAACTGTCAGCGATCTGGATGGTAAATTTACCGTAACAGCTAAAACCGGAGATATTCTCCATATCAGTTATGTAGGTTATATTTCTCAGGAGATAAAGGCAGAAGAGAATAAGCAGCTTCGCATCATTATGGAAGAAGATACGAAGAAGCTGGAAGAAGTTGTAATCGTAGGTTATGGTACACAAAAAGAAGGTGAATCTGACAGGATCTGTATCTTCCATATCGGCCGAAGACTTAGCCAGCAAACCTGTGATGAGTACTGCACAAGCATTGGCAGGTTTAGCACCGGGACTGAGTGTTTTACAAACTTCCGGTCGTCCGGGAACAGGAGCAACGGTCAAAATACGTGGTACAGGTACCTTCTCCAATGCCGGAACAGATCCGTTAGTATTGATTGACGGTTTATCCGGGAATATAGACGATATAGACCCCAACGACATTCAGAGTATTTCTTTCCTGAAAGATGCCGCCTCAGCCTCTATTTACGGTAACCGTGCCGCTAATGGTGTCATCCTGGTTGAAACCAAAAAGGGAGTACAAGGAAAGACTACCATCACATACAGTAATTCTTTTGGTTGGCAACGTCCCACAGAGTTACCGGATTTCCTGCCATCATGGGAATATGCAGAATACTACAATATGGCTATGCGCAATATGGATAAGCAAGATGCCTACCTCCCTGAAGAGATACAGAAATTCAAAGACGGCTCAGACCCCGATAATTATCCTAATGTAAATCATCTGAAATGGCTATTGGAGTCAGGTTCCGGTTTCCAACATCAGCATAACGTCAGCATACAAGGCGGTAATGCCACAACGAACTACAACTTATCAATAGGCTACCGCAACCAGGAAGGTATGACGGCAAATACTTCTAACGAACGTATGACAGCATTATTCACTATGAAAAGTGAAATAGCTAAAGGACTTACCCTCAATCTGAATATTAACGCCTATAACAATAAATACAATGCTCCCAATGGAGAGAGCCTCAAAGTATTGATGGGATGATAGGATATGCCGTACGCCATGGGTCCTATCTATGCAGGCCAGAAGTCTGACGGCAGTTTTGGGTATCAGGACAATTACAGCCCGGAGGCATGGCTGGCAAGTGAATCTTTCGTGCAAAACATCAATAGAAATATCAGTGCTTCCGGTCAGTTGAAATGGGGCACTCCTGTTGAAGGACTCTCTTTCATCGGAAAAGCAGGGGTTAATTACTGGACTAAGTATGACAAAGCTTATCGTGCGGATACTTATTTTGATGAAAGTAAGACTGTGGGACCGGCTTCTTTGAACGTCTGGACAGCCAACAATACATACACTACTTTCGAAGCATTGGCTACTTATGAAAAGCGGATAAAAGATCATAGTTTTAAGTTACTGGCAGGTACATCCGTAGAACAATCAGCCAATAGAGGGTTAGAAGGTTACAGAAATACATTCCCCAATAACTATCTGTATGAATTAGGTTCAGGTGACAAAGCAACAGCTACGAATAACAGTTCATTGGAAGAATACGCATTATTATCTTTCTTCGGACGTATCAATTACTCACTGAAAGACCGTTATCTGTTGGAAGCCAATTTGCGATATGATGGTTCTTCCCGTTTTGCTGACGGACATCGTTGGGGAATCTTCCCATCTGTATCTGCCGGATGGAGAATTTCAGAAGAAGACTTCTGGAAGAACAGTTCCGTTTCTAATATATTCGATAATCTGAAGGTTCGCGCTTCCTACGGTGTATTGGGAAATCAAAACATCGGTGTCTATCCGTATCAGCAAACTTACAGCCTTGGACAAGATTATCCTTTTGGCAATCCTGCCGCCCTGCAACCCGGTGCTGCCGCAGGAACTTATAATAATCCGGAAATAACCTGGGAGAAGACAGCTATCACGGATATCGGTTTGGATTTCAGTCTGTTTAACGGACGCTTTACCGGTACTTTGGACTACTTCTATAAATATACCTCAGACATTCTGGCACCGGTAGAAGTATCCAGCATAATGGGACGCGGGGTTGGACAGTCAAACATTGGTGCTGTATCCAATAAGGGTATCGAGGTGAATCTTACTTATAACGGACAAATCGGACGTAACTTCCGCTTTAGCATCTCTCCTAACTTTACCTGGGTAAAGAATGCCGTAGAGAAACTGGCAAATGGTGCTACTGAAGAAATCAATAATAACCGTATTGTAGGACAACCTATCGGAATAATTTATGGTTACGAGACAGATGGTTTATTCGTAGACCAGGCTGAAATAGATGCAGCTCCTGAACAATTGGTTGGTAAATCAAGCCTAAAACCGGGCTATGTGAAATACAAAGACATCAGCGGTCCTGACGGAGTGCCTGATGGCAAAGTGGATGCACAATATGACCGCACCGTATTAGGAAGCACCACCCCTAAATTCTATTATGGTCTGAATCTGTCAGCATCTTACAAAGGACTCGATTTCTCCGCTTTACTGCAAGGTTTGGGAGGAGGACACAAACGCCTCATCGGTTCTTATATGGCCTATGCATTTTACAATGGCGGACAAATCCAGAGATGGCAGGCAGATAATTGCTGGACAGAAGCAAATCCCAATAAATGGGCAGAATATCCACGTTTGGAAACTCTGAATATGAATAATACAAACCTTCAGACCTCTGATTACTGGGTACGTAATGCCAGTTTCCTGCGTGTGAAGAATGTACAAATAGGATATACCTTCCCAAAAACATGGACAAAGAAAATAGGTATGGAAAATGTACGTGTCTATGTGAGCGGACAAAATCTGTTCTCTTTCAATAGTTTCTATAAAGGTTGGGACCCGGAAAATGAAATTGCTACAGGAGATGGTCCATCCTATTATCCTATCAATAGCATCTATTCATTTGGATTTAATATCAAGTTCTAAGTTAACGATTCAATCAAGAACAATATGAAAAATATATATCATACATTAGAAATAACAAAAGCCTGTTTAGTTACTTTGGCTTTATCATTGGTAACAGTAAGTTGTTCAGACTTATTAGATAAAGAACCTCCTTCATCTATTTCTGATGGTAGCTTTTGGACAGGTGAAGGAGATGCTATGCTGGCTTTGACAGGATGTTATCGTTTCCAGACCGGCTGGTCGCATGATGATTTTGCCACCCCACAAGGATTGCTCTATTTGGATTTTGCAGGTGGAAATGGTACGGAAAAAGAAAACTTTTCCACATTGATGGCAAGTTCCAACACAGTTGCCACCAATAGTAATCTGCGCTGGTTTTGGGGAAACGCCTATACCCAGATAGCCAAATACAATGTCTTCCTGGAAAATATAACGGACTGTCCTATGGATGGGGATAAAAAAGAAATCTGGTCAGCCGAAGTGAAATGCCTGCGTGCCTATTTCTTATTCAATCTTGCATTTTATTATAAAGATGTACCGATGCCATTGAAAACATTGTCAGTAGAAGAAGCTAACACCATCTCACAAACTCCACAAGCGGACGTCGTATGCCCAGGTGGAAACTGATTTGAAAGCAGCCATCAATCTATTGCCAACCAAATACTCGTCGGAAGAATATGGACGTTTCACGAAAGGAGCAGCACAAGTATTGTTAAGCCGTCTCTATCTGGCACAGGAGAAATGGTCGGAAGCCGCTGCTGTTTTGCGTAGCGTCATTGATTCCGGAATATATGAACTGGATCGTCGTTATGGTGAAGATAGTTATGAAAAAGCTATTCCAGATAGGCGGAGAATATAGTCCTGAAACAATATTCTGCATCATGGGGAGTAAAGGACTTATATGCAAATTCACGTTATCAATATTTGTATCCTGAGGCTGCTTACGGTGGTTGGCACCAATTTGCCCCTTTATAATGAACTGGTCAAAGAGTACTTTTGTACAGACGGTAAGGATATAAAAACATCTGAAGTATATGATGAAAATGACCCCTATGCAAATCGTGATTTACGTTTATATGCGTCCGTCTTCTTGCCGCCATTGGGAAGTTATCCCGGAAGTACATATAACGACATAACCTACGACTGTTTCAAAGGTGCCAACACTTCAGATTACTATAACAAGTTTGCCCTGTTTAATGGTTATTGCCCCAAGAAAGGATGTGATCCTTCCATAATCAACAATTTGGGAGCTACTCCCACTTATACGCCGATAATGCGTTATGCAGAAGTCTTGTTAAGCTATCTGGAAGCTTTGAACGAAGCTCAACCAAGTGCCGTAGACCAAGACATTCTCGACCTTACAATAAACGACATTCGTGACCGTGTAAAATTAACAAAGCTTGAAAAAGCCAATATGTCTCAGGAACTAATCCGTGAAGCTGTCCGCAAAGAAAGGCGGGTTGAACTGGCTTTTGAAGGCCTGCGTTATTATGATGTATTGCGTTGGGGCATTGCCGAAAAAGAGTTGAACCATACATTCACAGGCGTTAAACTATCAGACGATCCCAAAGCCCGGAATTATCGGGGAAGCGGAACTGCAGCTTCTCCGGTTGATGAAGACATGTATTATCAGTTTGAGAAGCGCACCTGGTCACCTCATAACCGTTATTTCCCAATACCACAGAATGATCTGAATGTCAATAAGAACCTCAAACAGAATACAGGATACAATTAGTTTTTATTTAATGGACAAGTAATTAATAGGTATGGTTAAGTATCCGGAACTTTGTCTCCGGATACTTATATTATTATATAGTTTTTTAATGCAATAAGATTATGACAAATAAAGGATATCAAGTAAAGGAATACCATTGCCCGGTGAAAAGATATTGCCAGACTATGGATTTAAAAGACAATCCAAAACTAATTAAGGAATACATCAGGTGCCACAGCAAACCTGAAGCCTGGCCGGAAATAAGAGCCGGCATTCGTTCAGTAGGTATTTTAGAGATGGAAATCTATATATTAGGTTCCCGGTTATTCATGATTATAGAAACACCGCTTGACTTCGATTGGGAAACAGCTATGGACAAGCTTTCTCATTTACCCAGACAAGCAGAATGGGAAGAGTATGTATCCAAATTTCAGGAGTGTGTACCTACAAGCACCTCGGCAGAGAAATGGAAATTGATGGAGCGAATGTTTCATCTATATGAATAGTAAGAATTCTGATAGAAAAGCTTTACTTTGCTTTTTTCTTAAAGTAGGTATAACCTTAAAACGATTATAATATTATGAAGAAAAAGTCTTTTTACCAGTTTAATGTTAGGGATTCTGATTTCAGAGCCACTAACAGCGCAGACAGGAGCAGACAATCCTTTCGGTAACGCCTTGATACCTGATATGATTGCAGATGCAAGCATTCAGGAAATAAACGGAACGTTCTATTGTTACGCTACCACTGACGGATATGGCCGGGGATTGGAAACCTCAGGACCGCCTGTGGTATGGAAATCAAAGGACTTTGTTCATTGGAGCTTTAACGGTACTTATTTCCCTTCTGCCGCGAAAGAAAAGTACTGGGCACCCAGCAAGGCTGTCGCTGCCAATGGTAAATACTACATTTATCCGACAATAAACGGATATATGTATCCCGCAGTAGCAGATAGTCCGGATGGTCCTTTCAGGCTGGCCCGTGGAAAGGATGAGTTTCATAAACCTTTCACGACTTCCACCTTATTACAAACAGAAGATCCTGGAGGCATTGATGCTGAGGTGTTTATTGATGACGACGGTCAGGCTTATGTGTTCTGGGGACGCAGGCATGTGGCTAAACTTAATAAAGACATGATAACGGTGGATTCGGACATCCAAATGATCTCCACTCCCCGCAAAGAATATTCCGAAGGACCCATTTTCTTTAAAAGAAAAGGAATATACTATTATTTATACACCATTGGAGGAGACGAAAAGTATCAATACGCCTATGTGATGAGCAAAGTTTCTCCAATGGGGCCGTTTGAATTTCCCAAGCAGGACATAGTTTCCACGACTGATTATAAAAAGGGAGTTTTCGGCCCGGGACATGGTTGTGTATTCAGTCCGGAAGGAACGGATGATTATTATTTCGCTTATCTGGAGTTTGGACGGCGTAGTACAAACCGGCAAACTTATGTAAACCGATTGGAATTTAATGAAGACGGCACAATCCGGCCTGTCGAACTTACTCTGGAAGGAGTGGGCGCCTTGCGGAAGGTAAAGCGGGAGAAGAAAATAAAGGTAGACACCATTTATGCGTCCAGTATAGCAGAGCCTTTACACATCAAACCGATGAAGGATACTTTGTGCCGCCGAACAGAATATTTCGTTCCCGCTTTTGCAGCAGACGGGGCCAATGGCTCGCGGTGGATGGCGGCTGACAGGGATAATGAAAGCTGGATTGTTGCAGATTTGGGAACAACCAGGAAGGTGCGCCGCAGCGAAGTCTACTTTGTGCGTCCCACAGCAGGACATGCCTATCTGCTTGAAGGTTCGAGCGATGGAAAGGTATGGGAAGCTTGTGGAGGACATGAAGATATAAGAATACAGTCGCCGCATACGGATGCACCGGGTAAGAAATACCGGTATCTCAGGATAAAGATATCAGAGGGTGTAAAAGGAATTTGGGAATGGAATATTTACTAATAAGAAGTTAGTATGAAACACCTATTAGCACTCATCTTTTGCGTATATTTTAGCGGCTGCCTGATGGGGCAGCAACAAACCGAATGGGGGAACTGGAAAAACTGGGGCGACCAGGAAGACGGTACTTACCTGAACCCCATCATTCCGTCAGATTATAGCGATATTGATTGTATCCGGGTTGGTGAAGACTATTACGCAATATCCTCCACCTTCCAGTTCTCTCCGGGAATGACGCTGCTACATTCCAAAGACCTGGTGAACTGGGAAATATGCAGCAATATTATAGATGACCTGACCCAAATAAGCGAATCCCTGAACTGGACCCGCATGGACCGCTATGGCCGTGGCGTGTGGGCCGGAACCCTCCGCCATCATAACGGGCGTTTCTACTTATTCTTCGGTACACCCGACGAAGGGTACTTCATGACCTCTGCCGCTCACCCCGAAGGTCCGTGGGAACCACTGACACCGCTTCTTGCCGAAGCAGGCTGGGACGATTGTACTGCAATGTGGGATGACAACGGGAAAGCCTACTTTGTCGGCACCCATTTTGCCGACGGATATAAGACCTATCTCTTTAAGATGGCTGAAGATGGGAAAAGCATCGACCGGAAATCTGCGGTACTCATCAATTCGGGCAGTGGCAGGGAAGCCAGTAAATTGATTAAGGTGAACGGTTGGTATTATCTGATTTTCAGTGAGCATAAGCCGGGAGTGGGCCGTTACGTCATGGCAAAGCGTTCCAAGAAGTTGACAGGACCCTATAAAGAAGAAAAACAGTTGGCACTGCCCAGTTGTGAGGCTATGGAACCGAATCAAGGAGGTATTATCCTGGGAAAGGACAATAACTGGTATTTTCTTACCCATCATGGAACAGGGGACTGGAGCGGGCGAATTGTCAGTCTGTTACCCGTTACATGGGTAAATGGCTGGCCCATACCGGGTGAAGTGCTTCCCCAGAACATCGGTACAATGAAATGGGGTGGAAAGATGCCTTTCAAATACACTGAAAAACTATCTATCAAGCGTAGTGATGACTTCGACGATGAACGGCTTGCCCCGCAATGGCAGTGGAACTATCAGCCGAGAAAGGAATACTTTTCACTCACCGAACGTCCGGGCTGGTTACGTCTGAAAGCCTACCGTCCTTTAGAGGCCGATAAACTACTGAAAGCCGGCAATACACTTACACAAAGGACTTTCAGAAAGCAGGATAATGATGTCGTGATAAAGATGGATATTTCCAATATGAAAGATGGGCAAAAGAACGGGCTTTGCCACTTCTCCTCACAACATTCGGCCATTGGCATAGTAAAAGAAGAGGGTACCTGCTATCTGGAATATAGAAAGAATGATAACATAACGAGAGGAATACCCATCCGGTCGCAATATGTATGGCTTAGGACGCAGTGGGGGTTAGATGGTAAATCCCACTATTATTATAGTCTGGACGGGGATAACTTCCTGCCGTTTGGCGAACCCTATCAATTGGTATGGGGAAATTACCGGGGTGACCGCGTAGGCATTTATTGTTTTAATGATAAGGGAGAGACCGGTTTCGTAGATGTGGATTATTTCCATTACCGATTGTAACCGGAATGTATCATATTTGTTACCGATTCTTAAATTTGCCGCAAAACGTATGAAACGCCACGTCTCTACTTTTGCGGCAAATTAATCAACGAATGACAACAGGTATGAAACACATTGTTAAAGTATTCACGCTCTTATTCTTATTTGCAACAGTCGGCAGCACGGCAAAAGCCGACGAGAAAGTAAACGTAGTGAAACAGGGCACCGTACGCGGCCGCATCATTGATGCCACAAAACAAACCCTTCCGGGTGCCTCCATCTACATCGAGAAACTGCACGCCGGAGTGACAAGCGACGTCAACGGCTTCTACACTTTCCCAAACCTCGAACCGGGGACGTATACCGTAAAAGTAAGTTATGTGGGCTACTCACCCGTAGAACTGAAAATAACCATTCCCGAAGGACGCACTTTAGAGAAAGACGTAGTGATGAACGAAGGAGTGGAACTACAGGAAGTTGTGGTAGGCGGTGCTTTCCAGGGACAACGCCGCGCCGTCAATTCGCAGAAGAACAGCCTCGGCATCAAGAATGTAGTGTCTGCCGACCAGGTAGGCAAGTTTCCCGACTCCAACATAGGTGATGCACTGAAACGCATCTCGGGTATCAACGTACAGTACGACCAGGGTGAAGCCCGCTTCGGACAAGTACGCGGAACCTCTGCCGACATGAGTTCCGTCACTATCAACGGCAACCGCGTTCCTTCTGCCGAAGGCGATACGCGCAACGTGCAACTGGACCTTATCCCGGCAGATATGATACAGACCATCGAAGTGAACAAGGTAGTCACCCCGGATATGGATGCCGATGCCATCGGCGGTTCCATCAATCTGATTACAAAGAACTCTCCTTATAAACGCTTCATCAGCGCCACCGCCGGAACAGGTTACAACTGGATTAGCGACAAGGCGCAACTAAACCTGGGTTTCACCTATGGCGACCGCTTCTTCAACGACAAACTGGGACTTATTCTTTCCGCTTCCTATCAGAACTCCCCTTCCGGCTCGGATGACATCGAATTTGTATGGGACAAGGACGTAGAAACCGGAGAACTCTGCATCACCGACTATCAGGTGCGCCAATACTACGTCACCCGCGAACGTCAGAGTTACTCCGCCGCACTGGACTGGGACATCAACGAGAACCACAAGCTGACTTTCAAAGGCATCTTCAACAACCGCAACGACTGGGAAAACCGTTACCGCCTCAACGTGAAAGGTATCAACCTGGAAGAAGACGACAATGGCAACGAATATTGCTCCATCAACAACAAAGGCGCCGTGCGCGTGCAGACCAAAGGCGGCACGCCCGACAACCGCAACGCCCGTCTGGAACGTCAGCGCACAATGGACTTCACCCTCGGCGGCGAGCACCTCTTCGGCAAACTGGACACGAAGTGGAGCGTCAACTACGCCAAAGCCAGCGAGGAACGTCCCAACGAACGCTACATCGACTATCAACTGAAGAAACAGAAGTTCACAATGGATTTGAGCGATGAGCGCAAACCGTTGCTCACCCCGCAAGAAGGTTCGGCTATGTATCTGAACGACGATTTCAGTCTGAAAGAAGTGACGGAGCAACAGGAAGATATTCAAGAGAAGGACTTCAAGTTCAAGCTCGATTTCAGCTTGCCGCTCACAAAAGGAAAGTTCGGCAATCATCTGCGCTTCGGAACCAAGGTGGTGCATAAGACTAAAGATAAAGAGATTGATTTCTACGAATACACCCCGCTGGATGAAGACGGTTTCGACAAAGCCAGTCTGGCGGCTGCCGTAGACCAGAACCGGGACGGATACATGCCGGGCAAGCAATATAAAGCCGGTAGCTTCATAAGCAAGGAGTATCTGGGAGAACTTGACTTGAACAATGCAAGTCTGTTTGAAAAGAACCAGGTGCAGGAAGAGCTTGCCACCAACTTCAACGCCAAAGAAACCGTTGCGGCAGGTTATCTGCGTTTCGACCAGAAACTGGGTGAGAAGTGGGACTTGATGCTGGGTCTGCGTCTGGAGAATACACATGTGAAATATTCGGGTAGCCAGTATGATGCGGACGAAGACAAGACCACCCGCACAGCCTACGAGTCGGACAGTTACCTGAATGTGCTTCCTTCCGTTCTTGTGAAGTATGATGTAAACGATGACTTCAAGGTGCGTGCCTCGTTCACCAATACAATTGCACGACCTAAGTATGCGGCCTTGGCACCGAATATTACGATTAAGCGTAGCGACAACTCCATCTCTTTGGGTAATCCGGGCCTGAAACCCACCATTTCTTATAACTTCGACCTGAGCGGTGAGTATTACTTCAAGAGCATCGGTCTTGTCAGTGCCGGTGTCTTCTACAAGAAAATCAATGATTTCATCGTAGACCAGACTATGCGCAACTACAATTACAACGGAACCACGTATACCAAGTTCAGCCAGCCGCGCAACTCGGGCAACGCTGACCTGCTGGGTGTGGAGGTAGCTTATCAGCGCGACTTCAGTTTCATAGCCCCGGCCTTGAAGTGCATCGGCTTCTACGGAACATACACTTACTCTTACTCCCGCGTAGATAACTTCAACTTCGAGGGACGTGAGAATGAAAGCGGTCTGCGTCTGCCGGGTTCTCCGGAGCACACGGCCAATGCTTCTCTCTTCTTTGAGAAATCCGGTGTGAGCCTCCGCCTTTCTTACAACTATGCATCGGCATTTATCGACGAGATGGGAGCGGAGAAGTTCTACGACCGCTATTACGATGCAGTGAATTATATGGATGCCAACGCCAGCTATACTTTCGGAAAGAAACTGAAAACAACATTCTATGCCGAAGCCACCAATTTGCTGAACCAGCCTTTGCGCTACTATCAGGGAACGAAGGAGCGGACGATGCAGAGCGAACATTACGGAGTGAAAGTAAATGCAGGTGTGAAAATTAACTTCTAATAAAGTAACTGCACAATATATTGCAGAGATTTGTCAGAATTTATCAATAACAATACAGCTTTTTATAACATTCTGATTATCAATATCATTAAACCATGCCCTATTCAGTATACGACTGAACCCTATTAAGTATACGACTGAATGGCATTCAGTATACGAGTGAATTAGGTTCAATATACGACTATTATAGGAGGACACATCATTTGTAAACAATATGCACCACTACTCTGCTTTTTCAGTTCATAACCGCAACAGAAAGGAAGCTAATTAATTCCGCCAACAAATTAATAACAATCAAATCAATATAATAATGAAAAAAGTATTCTTTCTCCTTTTAGTTGTCCTCCTCAGCAACTGGGCAACCGCACAGATAACGGATTATTCCATCTTCGACAAGAAATTCAACTTCTACGTTGCCAACGACCTGGGCCGTAACGGTTATTACGACCAGAAGCCCATAGCCGAATTGATGGGAACCATGGCCGAAGAAGTCGGTCCCGAGTTCGTAGTCGCCACCGGAGACATCCACCATTTTGAAGGCGTGCGCAGCGTGAACGACCCTCTGTGGATGACCAACTACGAACTCATCTACTCCCACCCGGAACTGATGATTGACTGGTTTCCCGTACTTGGCAACCACGAATACCGCGGCAACACGCAAGCAGTAATGGACTACACCAACATCAGCCGCCGCTGGACCATGCCCGCCCGCTACTATACAAAAGCATTTGAGGACAAAGGAATCACTATCCGTATCGTCTGGATAGACACAGCCCCCATGATGGACAAATACCGCAATGACTCCGCCACCTATCCCGACGCTTGCAAACAAGACTTGCAAAAACAACTCGCCTGGATTGATTCAGTGCTGGCCAATGCCAAAGAAGACTGGATTATCGTAGCCGGACACCACCCCATCTACGCTGAAACTCCGAAGGACGACAGCGAACGCCTGGATATGCAGAAGCGACTCGATCCGATACTCCGTAAGCACAAAGTAGACATGTATATCTGCGGGCACATTCATAACTTCCAGCATATCCGCAAGGCGGGAAGCAATATCGATTACGTTGTCAACTCAGCCGGTTCGCTTGCCCGCAAGGTGAAACCGACAGAAGGAACCGTATTCTGCAGTCCTGAACCGGGTTTTTCCATAATATCTGCGGACAAAAAAACGCTAACACTACGAATGATCGATAAAAAAGGGAACATACTGCATACCGTAACACGCAACTCACAGTAAGCTTTTCACAAAAATAAGAGGGTGTTTACTCCTTGCTCATTAACCAGGCAATTGAGTAAACACCCTCTTATTTATCTTTTCCTTTTTACTTCTCCAATGAGAAAATATCAATTGGCAGACTTCTGATAATTCTTATACCAAATCTGTATATTCTTTACCATCCGATTCTACCCATTTCTCGAAATCGGGATATTCTTTATCTATCGTCACAGTCTCCGTTACAGAAGTGAAAGTGCCGGGTATTGAAATGGCAAACGGGTGTTTTCCATCCTTATTTACATAGTAAGCATCTGCCTCTTTACCTATCTGATCAGAATTTGCCAAGTTAGTAGCTTTAGACTTTGGCAAATGCACTTCAGTACGATTGTCTTTTCCAGCCCCCTCATAGTTCACAATGATATAAGGATTCAATATTGAGTTTCCAACTTTTAAGGCATCCTTCTTCATGGCGCCAGCAGCAAATGTACGGGTAATCACGAACTTCTGATTTCTCACATCCATAGCATTGGGGAAGAGAATAATAGAATTAGTTTGCGTTTCATCCACAGCACCGGATGGCAGAACCATTTCGCCGCGTTGATCTGTGGCATACTGTACGGCAAACGCATTCCTGTTCGTGGCAGCACCCACCTTTTGTACCGGTTCGTAGGTTTCTTTCACCTCACTCACGTAATTATCTTTATTGAAGGTAATGGAACGATGGTATTCTATGATAACATCATTCAGGTCATAGTCACCTCCCGAAGGCCAGATATCCTCATAGGCAAAAGACATATAATTGTTCTCTGTTTCAGAAACTTCCGGTTCATCTGGATCTATGACAGGACGGTCAGGGTCTTGGATGGCTTCATTAGGATTCGCATCAATACAGAAGAGGAGATCTTCGTAACTGCTGTCTCCACCATCTTCTACGCCATAGACCACAGTACCCCCTTCGGCTGAAAGAGAGATAAAGCGGGCTTTCTGACCTTGATAGTTCTTATTCCACTCTTCATTAGAATAAACGAAACTCTTATCTGTATCAATGAAACCGTCATGGCCTTTACTACCACATTTAAAACCGTCAGCAATAATAAAGTAGCCGATGGTATACCCTGCCGGAAATTTGGTGGAAAGATTACCCTGATCGTCCTGAAAGAGAAGTTGCACCTTCCGGTTCGTTTCCAAAGGAGCATTTCTACTACCATAATTAGTAGCTCCTCCCGGCACTTTATCGTACCAATTCAAATAAGGTACATTACCTTTAATTGAAGCATTCGGGAAGATAACGATTTTCTTCACTTGATCAGGAGCCGCAGGACATTCACCGGTCTTATAATAATAATACCCCACTACATTCTGATACCAACAGGATTCTGTTAAAAAAGTAAAGAACAATTCAGCATCTGCCACTGTTACGATTTGACCTTGTTCATTTTGATAGGCCTTTGCAATAGTAGTATTAACGTGCTCAGTATCTCTCACATAATTTGAATTATTCAATTTATCTGGTTTACTGCTTTTACCTTTCCACAAGGCCTTTTGTACGTTATTGATAAACTTACTACTAATAACCTTATTATACTCAATCAGACCATTGATATCCCCAGGTTTTCCGTAACTATCACTAATCTCCACCAAGGAATACACTTTCTGTGCATTATTGACTGTAACTAACTTCAAATTTGACTTCGCCCGTGTAGCAGCTACCGCCCGCGAAGCAGCGTCCGTCTCGTTCACCGTCACCTTTCCATTCTCCACACTAGCTTCCACACACATGGGAACACCCCAGGTAGGTGAGAAAACATACACCACTTTAGCAGCCGTAGGCAATTCCACATCGCCAACGAAACGTCCTTTTGTATCCGCAAATATCTTATAAACTGGTTCACCCTGGATGACGAACGAGCCTGTTTCATTATAAGAGATTGGATATTCTGTAAAGATTTCTATTAAAGCATTACTCCCAATCTCTCCATAGTTGACCTCGAACGCCACATTAGTAGTTGTGGTAAAATCAAAGTATTCACTTTCCGGCTTTAATACGGTCGGATCCTTACCAGGATCATAAACATCTTTATCCATGCACCCTGTCAGTGCGAGCATAGCGAAACACGCACCCATTCCAAGTAATTGATTAACTCTCATCATTTGGTTTATGTTTGTAAAAAAATAGCAGGTTCTCGTTTTGTCTTACAAAGATACAAAATACAATAAATGTATCCAAATAATCAAGGATAAAGTTGCATTTGTTATGCAAAATATTTATTTTTTAGGAAAAGAGACTGTGGAAAGAAGTCTATTTCGAGAATTATTTTCTTTCTATAGATTTAAGTTAAGTGGAAGTATAATATCAGACAAAAAAAAGAAAGAATCTCAGTAGAAAACGCTACATTTGTCGCATTAAAAATAGAAACGCTATGAAGAACTTATCTCTCTTTCTGCTACTTTGTCTGCTGTTTGCTGCATGTGCCAAAGATGAAAACAAAGAACCGATCCTGGTAACCGATATCGTAATGCCCACACAGACCAGCTTCAACCCCGGTGACAAGGTCACGATTAAAGCACAAGGTTTTCAAACCGATGACGACATAATGTTCGAAATCTATTGGCCGCTTCCCGACCAACCCGCAATGAACTATCAGGGATATGCCCTCGGAGTATCACCCGTCATGGTAGAGCAGACTTCCACAAGCATCACTTTCCTGGCACCCGGACACTACCCTGCCTCAACCACCAAGGTACGCCTGCGCCGTTCCGGCGATATCATGACGCTTGGTGAGATTGCTGTTACCAACGGTGAAGCACCCAAAGAGTTCCAGCTCTATGGCATTGTCAATTCCCATTCCAGCACGGGTTATAATAATTGCATCGAGCACGTAAACCTCACAAATGGCACTCCCACAAACATCGTGGGACTGACAGAAGACCAGAAAGATTTCTCCTGCGTAGCAAATGTTCCTGAAACTCAGAACCTCTGCGGAATACAGACGAAAGATGGAGTGCGTAGTGTATTCAGCTACGACCTATCCATGCGTTTCTGGCAAGATATGGGACTCAAAAATATATTGACTCTCTGCAACGGCCAAAGCTCCATAATAGCCGTAAGGCAAATATCTGACAATGAAATGATGCTGGCATCTATCGGATCATGGCCCTATACCCGTGACATAAACCAAACTCTGAATTACCACTACGAACTGCCTGCCAACATAAAGCCTGAAGCTCTGACACGCTATCCCGGCGTACAGAGTGACAGTTATCTGCTGCTCTCGGCTGATAATGGAAACAACAGTTTCACACCCGTAGCACTGAGCTTGGACCCAAGTAGTAGGAAGGTATATACCGGCGAACCGATACAGGCCACCGCACTCATTCCCTTCTGGACAATAATCTCAGGAAAAGACACCGGAACTACCAAATACGTACGCACCGGCGGATATGCCGTAGTAAGAGCCGATGATGGCCGGACAGATCTGTGTCTTTGGAATCAAGCTACGATGAGCTTGGAAGAGCCTTTCGCCACATTCCCCAATTCGGCACGTTCAGTAACCATGCTCGCTAAAGATACGGAGACACTGAAACTTTACGTTCTATTCGATACAAATCGGGGAGGAAGGCTGATCTATGCTTACGATTTGGTGAGCAAAAGTTGGCAAGCCGTTCCCGGCATCGGCTATCCTTATTCGGAAATTGTGATGGCACGGTAAAAGACATGTTACCCCCGCACTGTAACTCCATTTACGCGCCGAGGTAAAGAGCTTTACAATAGGCGGTAAAGGTCGTTACATACTGAAGGAAATGCTTTTACATCGCGAGGGAAATAACTTGTAAATGCCATCATTTCTTTTCCCGGAGGTCATCCTTAGGTATAGTCGTCTCACTACCATCTCGCGTAGCAATATAGTGGGGCGACATTATTTCTATGCCTTCTTCATTAAACCGATCCTGAATATTCTGGTGCAAATCAGAATAAACCTGTGCCAACTGATTGGCATCTTTAATATATGCATTCACCTGATAGACGGGATAATAATCCTGAAGAGATGTTTCCAGTACAAACGGACGCGGGTCATCCACTACTCCGGGAGTATTCAGCGCCGCTTCAATCAGAAGCTGATGGGTCTTTCGCCATGGAATATCGTATCCGATGCTCACTTCCGAATGAATTATCAGCCCGTAGTCGCGTGCCGACTGGCTGAAATTCACCGTATGCGAAGACATAATAAAAGAGTTAGGAATCGTAACTACCTCATTCTTCGGCGTACGGATACGCGTTACCAACGGTGTCTTCTCAATCACATTTCCCGTTGTATCATTCAGCTTAATACGGTCACCCAACTTAAACGGACGCATATACGTGATAACCAGTCCTGCAATGATATTCCCGATCACCGTACTCGATCCCAGCGAAACAATCAATCCGACAAAGACTGATATTCCCTGAAAGACCCCCGATTTGGAGCCAGGCAGGTAGGGATAAATCATAGCAATCATAAATGCATAAAGCAGGAAGCGCACAATGTGGAACGTCGGCATAGCCCAGTCGGCATAAAAGCCGCCTATCTTCAGCCGTTCCGACTGTATTTCACTGGCAAGATAACGAACCAGTCGCACCAGATACTTCACGGCAAGCCATATCACAAAGATGGTAAACAAGTTGGGAATATACTCCACTATACCCAGGAAAATGCTCTTTATCGGCTCCCAGATATACGAGAACAACTTATAAGCAAGATCTTTGGTTTGAGGGAATATAGCAAAGAGTAATGGCACCGTCAAAATCAACTGAAGCAGCATGACGGCATAGCGCAGCAGACTTGCCCCAGAAGACAAGCAGGTTTACCTGCTTCTGTGTGTCCAGTAACTCGTAATCCTGAATAGAAATAGGCTTTAGTTTAGTATCTTTCAGACGTTGAATACGGGCTTTCAGCTTATTGAACAGCCAGATAGTGAGTTTAAACAACAGGAACTGGCCTACAATTACAAGAATAAAATAAAGAATACGCTTACCAAGCTGCCACAGACTATGCTCATCCTTCATCACTTTCAGCTTGTCCACTATCACTTTTCGCTTGGCAGCCGCCAACTGGTCGCGTGAACAGCCTTCCCAAAGCCCATCCTGATCCGTGAAAGAGGAAAGAACTTTATTGCCATACATCAGATCGGTAACAATATCACTGCTGTCTATATAAACCGAATCCGGCTGAAGATTGAATCGTTTGCCCAGTTCCGTAATTGCCGCCGCATTCATTTCGGCGCGCTGTTGGGGAGTGTGACCGCCACGTTTGGCAAACAGATAATATAATGTATCGCCTTCCACAATTACAGGAATACCCGGAGTCATTCTTCTGAGCGAATCAATACGTAACCGCTGTTTGGCCAGCTTCAGAGAGTCCGCTGCATCATACTTCAACTTCATCTGCTCTATCTCCATCCTGAGATTAGCCTCATTCAATCTTGATGTCTCCAGATCCTCTTTAATCTTCAACAGATGTAATGAATCAGTATCCGACTTTTGAGCAACCATTGTTCCCAATGTATCTTCATTCAAGATGTCTAAAACCTTTTCTACCAACTGGGCGGATGCACCACTCGCAAACAGCAGTAACAGCCCAAAACACAACGCCCGAATTCCCTTCATATTAAAAGTCCTTAATCAGGTTACTTAAAATTATAAATTGTTTAGCGCGCCAAACATACGGAATGTTTTTCACTTATCATAAAAGGAATTAATTATATTTGCACAAAAATCAGTATTCTTATGGATATTCTTTTCCTGATTGGGGGACTTCTCCTCATACTCTTAGGTGCCAATGGACTAACAGACGGAGCCGCATCCATTGCCAAGCGTTTTCATATACCGTCTATCGTTATCGGACTTACCATCGTAGCTTTCGGAACATCTGCTCCGGAACTGACGGTCAGCGTATCTTCCGCCCTGAAAGGCAGCGCGGACATTGCCATCGGAAATGTGGTAGGTAGCAACATCTTCAATACCTTGATGATTGTGGGTTGTACAGCACTCTTTGCCCCTATCGTCATCTCTCAAAATACGTTACGCAAGGAAATACCTCTCTGCATCCTTTCTTCCATCGTACTGCTGATTTGTGCCAACGATGTATTATTGGATCATAGTGCAGAAAATATTCTCAGCACTACGGATGGCTTGCTATTGCTCTGCTTCTTTATCATCTTTTTGGGATATACCTTTGCAATCGCCTTTCAGGGAAAGAAAGAAGGAGAAGCACCCGAAGAAGAAATCAAGCAACTTCCCATGTGGCGGTCTACCCTATATATGATAGGTGGACTGGCAGGGCTTATCATCGGCGGTAACTTCTTTGTAGACGGTGCCACAGGCATTGCCCGCAGTCTGGGAGTCAGCGAGTCCGTCATCGGGCTAACGCTTGTGGCAGGCGGTACATCCCTGCCCGAACTGGCTACTTCCATCGTGGCCGCTCTGAAGAAGAACCCGGAGATTGCTATCGGTAATGTAATCGGAAGCAATCTTTTCAACATTTTCTTTGTACTGGGATGTAGTGCTTCTATCACACCCCTACATCTGGCAGGCATCACTAATCTGGACCTGCTGGTACTGGTAGGTTCAAGTATTCTGCTTTGGTTCTTCGGGCTTTTCTTTGCCAAACGGACCATTACCCGCATTGAGGGCAGCATACTTATACTTTGTTATATAGCTTATACTGTTGTACTTATTTATAACGTTTAAAGTGGTATTTTAAAAGATTATCATGTATCTTTGCCCCTCATTAGACATAAAATTATGGCAATAACAATCAAAAAAGCTTCCACAATGAAAGAATTGAAACGGTTCATCCGCTTCAATTACCGGCTATACAAAGACAATCCTTACTCTGTCCCCGATCTTTACGACGACATGCTCAATACCTTCAACAAAAAGAAGAATGCGGCGTTTGAATTCTGCGAAGCAGAGTATTTTTTAGCTTACAAAGACAATCAGATAGTAGGACGTGTAGCTGCCATTATCAATCATAAAGCCAACCAGACCTGGGATAAAAAGAACGTCCGCTTCGGCTGGATCGATTTCATCGATGACCCCGAAGTTTCCGACGCATTGATCCGCACGGTCGAAGAATGGGGTAAAGAGCGGGGAAATGACTCATATACAAGGTCCCTTGGGTTTCACAGACTTCGATGCGGAAGGCATGCTTGTCGAAGGTTTCGATCAACTCAGCACAATGGCCACCATCTATAACTACCCTTACTACCCGCAACACATGGAACGCATGGGCTTTGAAAAAGATGCCGACTGGGTAGAATTTAAAATTTATATTCCGGATGCCATACCGGAAAAACACAAACGTATCTCCGACCTCATTCAACGTAAGTATAATCTCAAAATCAAAAAATATACATCTGCGAAAAAGATTTGCCCAAGATTACGGTCAGGCCATCTTTGAGCTGATGAACGAAGCTTATAAACCCCTGTTCGGATATTCCGCCCTGTCACAACGGCAGATCGACCAATACGTGAAGATGTACCTTCCTATTGTAGACCTGCGTATGGTGACACTTATCACGGATGCCGACGACCAACTGATTTGCGTAGGTATTTCCATGCCATCCTTGTCCGAAGCTTTACAGAAAGCTCACGGACGGTTATTGCCCTTCGGATGGTATTATCTGCTGAAGGCTCTCTTCATGAAACGCCGTGCCAAAATGTTGGATTTATTGCTCGTTGCAGTGAAGCCGGAGTACCAGAACAAAGGTGTTAACGCATTGTTATTTTCCGATTTAATTCCGGTTTATCAAAAATTAGGTTTTATATTTGCAGAGAGCAACCCTGAACTGGAGATGAACGGCAAGGTACAAGCCCAATGGGAGTACTTTAAAACAGAGCAGCATAAACGGCGCAGGGCGTTCGTGAAAGAGATTAAATAAAAGGGAACAAGAGACAAATTGACAAGGAAACAAAGGGTTGCACTGTATTTGCGCCATTACAAAGACAGACCATTTCCCTCGTCAACTCGTCAACTGAAAACCTTGTCAACTAAATAAGAATTTATGGAAGAAATCAACGGACTGATGCCCGAAGGCAATGTAGAATATACGGAAGACAACATTCGTCATCTTGACGATATGGAGCACATCCGTGTCCGTTCGGGTATGTATATCGGTCGTTTGGGCGACGGTACGCAAAACGACGATGGTATCTATGTATTGCTAAAAGAGGTAATGGACAACAGCATCGATGAATTCAAAATGGGTGCGGGTAAACGGATCGAGATAAACATTGAGGATAATCTCCGTGTCAGTGTGCGCGACTATGGTCGGGGTATTCCGCAAGGAAAGCTGATTGAAGCGGTGAGTAAACTCAATACCGGCGGTAAGTACGACAGCAAGGCTTTTAAAAAAAAGCGTCGGACTGAACGGTGTAGGTATCAAGGCCGTAAATGCACTTAGCAACCGTTTTGAGGTACGCAGTTATCGTGAAGGCAAAGTCCGTATCGCCATTTTCGAAAAAGGTATTCTTCAGAGCGATGTCACAGAAAACAGCGATGAAGAGAGCGGAACTTATATCTTCTTCGAACCAGATGATACCTTATTCCTAAACTATTCTTTCCAAGCCAATTTTGTGGAAATGCTATTGCGTAATTATACGTACCTGAATACAGGCCTTTCCATTATTTACAACGGTCAGCGCATCATTTCACGCCACGGTCTGGAAGATTTGCTGAACGACAACATGACCGCACAGGGGTTATACAACATCATCCACCTGAAGGGGGAAGACATTGAAATAGCTTTCACACATACCAACCAATACGGAGAAGAATATTATTCCTTCGTCAACGGGCAGCATACGACGCAAGGCGGTACACACCAAAGTGCACTCAAAGAGCATATTGCCCGCACCATCAAGGAATTTTATAACAAAAACCAAGAGTACGCCGATATCCGTAACGGTATCGTTGCCGCCATTGCCATTAACGTGGAAGAACCCCAGTTCGAGGGACAGACAAAAACCAAACTCGGTTCGCCTTCCATGTCTCCGGGCGGTGTGAGCGTAAATAAATATGTAGGAGACTTCATCAAGACGGAAGTGGATAATTTTCTCCACAAAAACCCGTTGGTTGCGGAAGTCATGCTGCAAAAGATACAGGACTCTGAAAAGGAACGCAAAGCGATTGCTGGTGTTACCAAGCTGGCTCGTGAACGTGCCAAGAAGGCCAACCTGCACAACCGTAAGTTGCGCGACTGCCGCTATCACCTCAACGACGGCAAGGGGAAAGACCAGGAGACCGAATCCTGCATTTTCATTACCGAGGGTGACTCAGCAAGTGGTTCTATCACGAAAAGCCGTGACGTAAACACACAAGCAGTATTTAGTTTGCGTGGTAAACCGTTGAACTCTTACGGGCTGACTAAAAAGGTGGTATATGAAAACGAAGAGTTCAACCTGCTGCAGGCTGCCTTGAATATAGAAGACGGTATCGAGGGATTACGTTACAACAAGGTGATCGCTGCTACCGATGCCGATGTGGATGGCATGCACATCCGCCTGCTACTTATAACCTTCTTCCTGCAATTCTTCCCTGATCTGATAAAGAAAGGGCATGTATACATCCTGCAGACTCCGTTGTTCCGTGTACGTAATAAGAAGAAAACCCTTTACTGTTATACGGAAGAAGAACGTCAAAAAGCAATTGTAGAACTGGGACCTAATCCTGAAATCACCCGATTCAAAGGGCTGGGAGAAATCTCACCCGATGAGTTCAGGCACTTTATCGGCAAAGATATGCGTCTGGAGCAAGTAAGCCTGCGAAAAACTGACTTGGTAAAGGAATTGTTGGAGTTTTATATGGGTAAAAATACCATGGAACGACAAAACTTTATTATTAATAATCTGGTTATAGAAGAAGATTTGGCATCATGAGAAGAGCAATCTTTCCGGGAACATTCGACCCTTTCACTATCGGGCATTCTTCGATAGTGACCCGCGCACTGACTTTTATGGATGAAGTCATCATTGGGATTGGTATTAATGAAAATAAGAACACCTATTTCCCTATCGAGAAACGCGTGGCAATGATACAGAACTTCTACCGGAACGAGTCCCGCATCAAAGTATACTCTTATGATTGCCTGACGATTGATTTTGCACGGCAGGTAGACGCGCAGTTTATTGTTCGCGGTATCCGTACCGTGAAAGATTTTGAATACGAAGAGACCATTGCCGATATCAACCGCAAACTGGCAGGTATTGAAACCATCTTGCTCTTTACCGAACCCGAACTGACATGTATCAGTTCGACGACCGTCCGTGAGTTGTTACAATTCGGCAAGGACATCAGCCAGTTTATCCCCGAAGGAATGGAAATTTAGTGATTAATGATTAGTGATTAGTAAAAAGAATAATGAAGAAGCTCCTTATCTTTATAATATGTATATGTGGCGGCATGGCTTCCATGCAGGCACAAAATACGGGTAATGCGGCAGCAATCCGCAAGTTACAAATGGCAGAATTTGCTATAGCCAACCTGTATGTAGACTCGGTAGACGAAAACAAACTGGTGGAAGAAGCTATTATCCGTATGTTGGCACAGCTTGACCCGCACTCCACATACAACAATGCCGAGGAAGTGAAGAAAATGAACGAGCCTCTGCAAGGTAATTTCGAAGGTATTGGTGTTCAGTTTCAGATGATAGAAGATACTTTACTGATCATACAGCCCGTGAGCAACGGACCGTCCGAAAAAGTAGGTATACTGGCAGGAGACCGTATTGTAGCTGTAAATGACAGTGCCATTGCAGGTGTTAAAATGTCCACAGAAGACATCATGACGCGCTTACGCGGCCCCAAAGATTCGGAAGTTAAACTGACCATCGTCCGCCGCGGAGTAGATGATCCTCTATATTTCACTGTAAAACGGGATAAAATTCCTATTCTCAGTCTGGATGCTTCATACATGATACAACCCAAGATAGGCTATATCCGCATCAACCGTTTCGGCGCCACTACCGCCGAGGAGTTTACGGCAGCTCTTAAAGAATTACAGAAACAGGGAATGAAAGACTTAATACTCGACCTGCAAGGTAATGGAGGCGGATACCTGAACGCAGCCATCGATCTTGCCAATGAGTTCTTGCAACAGAAAGAATTGATTGTATATACCGAAGGAAGAGCCGCCCAGCGTAGTAATTTCTACGCCAAAGGCACGGGTAACTTCAAAAACGGGCGTCTCGTTGTATTGGTGGATGAATACTCTGCCTCTGCCAGTGAAATCGTTACCGGTGCCATACAGGACTGGGACAGAGGAGTTGTTGTAGGCCGTCGTACATTCGGTAAAGGCTTGGTACAGCGCCCCATCGACCTGCCCGACGGTTCCATGATACGCCTGACTATCGCCCGTTACTATACCCCTTCCGGACGTTGCATTCAAAAAGCCGTATGACCATACAGCTAATCTGGACAGTCCCAGACTTCAAGGCAAGGATACCCAGGAGAAATACAATATGGATCTGATAGAGCGCTTCAACCGTGGAGAGATGATGCATGCTGACAGCATCCATTTCCCCGATTCACTGAAGAATTCTACAAAAGAAACTGAAACGTACTGTTTATGGTGGCGGTGGTATCATGCCCGGACTATTTCGTACCCATCGACACCACTCAATACACCGATTATCACCGGAATTTGGTTGCCAAAGGCGTTGTTATCAAAGCAACCACGAAATACATCGAAAGCCACCGGAAAGAATTACAGGAACAGTACAAGAAGTTCGACACCTTCAACAATAAGTTTGAGATAGACGAGCAGATGCTTGCAGACATACGCGCTGCTGCCGATAAAGAGAAGATCGAGTTCAATGAAGAACAATACAATAAATCGCTTCCGCTGATAAAAACACAGTTGAAGGCCCTGATTGCCCGTGACCTCTGGGATATGAACGAATACTTCCAGGTGATAAACACCACGAACAACAGTGTGCAACAAGCACTAAAAGTACTGAACGAAAAGATTTACGAGAAGAAACTACCGCTTTAATTACCGAATAACCACTTATTCAACCAACGGTTCACATAGATATTTACTACCGCACATCCCGCTCCGATGACTGCACCTGCCAGTACATCGGACGGATAGTGCACCCCCTCATTCATACGGGACATCCCGACAGAACAAGCCCATAAAGCCGAAGGACCTATCACATACCATTTTGGATACTTCACGCAAAGCGAAGTTGCCAATGCAAAGGCTGTTGCCGTATGTCCGGATGGGAAAGAAGGACTGGTCTCATGACTATAAGCATGAACCCGGTCGGGATAACGGTCGAACGGACGTTCACGGTCTATAAGATATTTCAAGCCGTAGGTCACCACAAAAGCACCGGCAACACTGGTACCTACATACACAGCATCCTTTAATAATTCGCGGTCTTTTTTCACCCATGCAGCCAGTGCCATCGCCACAGGAACCCCCACGGCAATATAAGGTTCAGTACGAGAAATTATTTTATTATAATTACGAATGAACTTACCATCCCAACTATTTATTTTATGCAAAGTATTAATGTCCCAGTTCTGGGCAGAAATACTGAGTACAACTAATGATGCAAAAAATACAAAAAAAAAGTAGTTTCTCTTCATGCAGTCTTTCTTATAGTTTACAGCAAAGATAGGTGATTTTGTTAGAGTATTCACAAAAAAATTCTATCTTTGTTGCCACAATTTTAGTAATTCGTCCTATATTTCATGACAAAAGACACTCTTTGCACACGGCAGGTAGATTGTACTCTATGCCCAAAAAATTCTAACGGGACGTTGGTACTACGCCAATATCCCCAAGGACAGCATTTCTCAGCGGAGAAGTGCACCCAGAACTGCATGATCTTTATGTTAAAGGGTGAGTTGCTGATAAATAGTAACGAATATCCGGGCACTACGCTCCTAAGCAGACAGTGTGTATTACAAGCCATCGGCTCAAAAATGGAGCTATTGGCACTGACTGAAGTGGAATACATCGCCTATTGGTTCACGGAACTTCCACTTTTATGCGAAGACCGTTATAAAGAGATTCTGGAACGTTCCGAAGCTCCACTGATTTACACACCATTGCTGGCTAACGCAAAACTGGAACGACTGCTACATGATATCGCCGACTATTTTAAAGAACAACCTTCCGCTTGCGGGAAATATCTCGATATCAAGCGTCAGGAACTGGTTTACATTCTAACCTGTTATTATCCACTACGCCAGATAAGTACTTTTTTCTATCCTATCAGTACTTATACGGAAAGTTTCCATTATTTCATTATGCAAAACTACGACAAAGTGAAGAATGTGGAAGAATTTGCCCATTTAGGAGGATATACTACCACTACCTTCCGCCGTTTGTTTAAAAATATGTATAATGTTCCGGTGTACGAATGGATACTGGACAAGAAGCGTGAAGGTATTCTGAACGATCTGCAATTCACCAAACAACGTATCTCTGTAATTAGCGCACGCTATGGTTTTGATTCCCTGTCACACTTCGCTCATTTCTGTAAGGACTCCTTTGGGGATACCCCCCGTTCATTACGGAAACGCGCTGCCAGTGGAGAGAAAATCACTATTATAAAAGAAAAAAATGACGACTCAGCCAGGGAACAAGGTGACGAGGAAGGGTAACCCTTTTCTCGTCACCTTGTTCCCTAGCTGACTTGTCAACTTCTGTCTATTCTCCTGATTACGGAATTATTTCTTTAATTCCTTGTTTAATCAATGTTTTTCTTCTATTTTTGCGGGAAATTAGAGTAAGACCCTAAGTAAAAGCAAATTTTCTAACTATTAAATAATTTAAATTCAATCATTTATGTGGTTAAGTAATTCATCTGTAGGAAGGAAAGTGGTGATGAGCGTTACCGGTATCGCCCTTGTCCTGTTTCTGACGTTTCACATGGCGATGAACCTGGTTGCATTAATCTCGGCAGAGGGATACAACATGGTTTGTGAGTTCCTGGGAGCAAATTGGTATGCCTTGGTAGCTACGGTAGGTCTGGCTGCCCTTTTCATCATTCACATCATCTACGCTTTCTGGCTGACAATGCAGAACCGCAAAGCGCGCGGTACAGAACGTTATGCCGTAGTTGATAAACCCAAAACAGTAGAATGGGCTTCTCAGAACATGCTCGTACTGGGTCTTATTGTAATCGTAGGCCTGGGCCTGCACCTGTAAACTTCTGGGCAAAAATGCAGCTCCCTGAGCTGATGCACAACATGGGTATGCAAACTGATGCCACCACACTGGCATTTGCAGCCAATGGTGTTCATCACATTGAAGACACATTTGGCAATCCGGTATACGTAGTGCTTTACCTCATTTGGCTGGGCGCACTGTGGTTCCACTTGACTCATGGTTTCTGGAGCTCTATGCAGTCTCTGGGCTGGAACAACAAGATATGGATCAACCGTTGGAAATGTATCTCCAACATCTACTCTACTATCGTCGTTGTATGTTTCGCCTTGGTAGTTGTCGTATTCTTCGCAAAATCATTGTGCGGCGGTGCTTGCTAATTTGTAAATTGTAAACGATTAAAATGTAATAGCATTATGACTAAGATAGATTCAAAAAATTCCGGAAGGACCAGTAGCAGAGAAATGGACCAACTATAAAGCTCACCAGAAATTAGTGAACCCAGCTAACAAGCGTCGCTTGGATATCATCGTAGTAGGTACAGGTTTGGCAGGTGCTTCTGCTGCCGCTTCACTCGGTGAAATGGGTTTCAGAGTATTCAACTTCTGTATTCAAGACTCTCCCCGCCGTGCACACTCCATCGCTGCACAGGGTGGTATCAACGCTGCAAAGAATTACCAAAACGATGGTGACTCAGTTTACCGTTTGTTCTACGATACAGTAAAAGGCGGTGACTACCGTGCCCGCGAAGCTAACGTTTACCGTTTGGCCGAGGTTTCCAACAGCATTATTGACCAGTGTGTGGCACAAAGGTGTTCCCTTCGCCCGCGAATACGGCGGTCTGTTGGACAACCGTTCTTTCGGTGGTGCTCAGGTATCACGTACGTTCTATGCCCGCGGTCAAACCGGACAGCAGTTGTTGCTGGGTGCTTATTCAGCATTGAGTCGCCAAGTAAACGTAGGTACCGTAAAACTGTATACCCGCTATGAAATGCAGGACGTTGTTCTTATTGACGGACGTGCCCGTGGTATCATTGCTAAGAACCTCGTTACCGGTAAACTGGAACGTTTCGCTGCACACGCAGTAGTAATCGCTACCGGTGGTTACGGAAACGCATACTTCTTGTCTACCAATGCAATGACTTGTAACTGTACAGCTGCTGTTTCTTGCTACCGCAAGGGTGCTTGGATGGCTAATCCGGCTATGGTACAGATTCACCCCACTTGTATTCCTGTTCACGGCGACAAGCAGTCTAAGTTGACTTTAATGTCAGAGTCTCTGCGTAATGACGGCCGTATCTGGGTTCCGAAAAAGAAAGAAGATGCAGTGAAACTTCAAAAGGGTGAAATCAAGGGAAGTGATATTCCAGAAGAAGACCGTGACTACTACTTGGAACGCCGCTATCCGGCATTCGGAAACTTGGTTCCGCGTGACGTTGCCAGCCGTGCTGCAAAAAAGAACGTTGCGATGCAGGTTTCGGTGTGAATAATACAGGCTTGGCAGTATTCCTTGACTTCTCTGAGGCTATCAGCCGCTTAGGTATCGATATCGTTCTTCAACGTTATGGTAACCTCTTCGATATGTACGAGGAAATCACTGACGTGAATCCGGGCGAACTGGCAAAAGAAATTGCCGGTGTGAAATATTATAATCCGATGATGATCTATCCGGCTATCCACTACACAATGGGTGGTATCTGGGTTGACTACGAACTGATGACTTCTATCAAGGGTCTGTTCGCTATCGGTGAATGTAACTTCTCTGACCACGGTGCAAACCGCCTCGGTGCTTCTGCATTGATGCAAGGTCTGGCTGACGGTTACTTCGTATTGCCTTACACTATTCAGAACTACCTGGCCGACCAGATTACAGTTCCCCGCTTCTCTACCGACCTGCCTGAATTTGCAGCAGCAGAGAAAGCAATTCAGGATAAGATCAACTGGATGATGAACATCAAGGGTAAAAAGTCTGTAGACTCTATCCACAAGGAACTGGGCCACGTCATGTGGGAATATGTAGGTATGGGTCGTACAGCAGAAGGTCTGAAGACTGGTATTGCCAAACTGAAAGAAATCCGCAAGGAATTCGAAAAAGACCTTTTCATCCCGGGAGATAAAGAAGGTATGAATGTAGAGTTGGATAAGGCTATCCGCTTGTACGACTTCATTATCATGGGTGAATTGGTTGCATACGATGCTCTGAACCGTAACGAAAGCTGCGGTGGTCACTTCCGTGAAGAATACCAGACTGAGGAAGGCGAAGCAAAACGTGATGATGAAAACTTCTTCTACGTTGCTTGCTGGGAATATCAAGGCTCCGACGAAAAAGCTCCTGAACTGCTGAAAGAACCGCTGGTTTACGAAGCAATCAAGGTACAAACTCGTAACTATAAGAGCTAAATAGTGACAAGCTACGAGCTACGAGCTACAAGTTCGAGGCTACGGGCAAGTCAGTAAGTTATTAATTAATCTGCTATAGACAGAGTTCTTGTAGCTCGTAGCCTGTAGCATATAACTTCAAAAACAATGGATAAAAATATAAGTTTCACACTAAAAGTATGGCGCCAGAAAGGTCCAAAGGCAAAAGGCGCTTTTGAAACATACCAAATGAAAGATATCCCCGGTGACACTTCATTCCTTGAAATGCTGGATATCTTGAATGAGCAACTGATTTCTGAAGGCAAAGAACCGGTTGTATTCGATCATGACTGCCGCGAAGGTATCTGCGGTATGTGCTCGCTCTACATCAACGGACATCCCCACGGTCCTGCAACGGGTGCTACTACCTGCCAGATTTACATGCGTCGTTTCAATGATGGCGACACTATCACTGTTGAACCTTGGCGTTCTGCCGGTTTCCCGGTAATCAAGGACTTGATGGTAGACCGCACGGCTTACGACAAGATCATGCAAGCAGGTGGTTATGTAAGTGTGCGTACAGGTTCTCCTCAGGATGCTAATGCTATTTTGATCCCGAAGCAGATTGCTGACGAGGCTATGGATGCTGCTGCTTGTATCGGCTGCGGTGCTTGTGCTGCTGCTTGTAAGAACGGTTCTGCCATGTTATTCGTTTCCGCAAAAGTTAGCCAGTTGAACTTGCTGCCGCAAGGTAAACCGGAAGCATTGCGCCGTGCAAAAGCTATGTTGAGCAAGATGGACGAACTCGGATTTGGTAACTGTACCAACACTCGCGCTTGCGAAGCTGAATGTCCGAAAAACATTTCTATCAGCAACATCGCTCGTTTGAACCGCGACTTTATTATCGCAAAACTGAAAGACTAATCAGCCCTTTCTACATTTGATTAATATCACCAGAACTCCTCTGCCGGGAAACCGACAGAGGAGTTTTTTTATAGAAATATAAGAGCGAAATTTCAAATTTTCTTTATCAAAGTATTGTATACAAACGAAAACTCCCTAATTTTGTGATTGCTATAAAAGACTTAAGATGAACGTGCACAAAATCTGGATATTATTACTATTCTTACTAATCCCGACTATTCTATTCGCTCAAAAAACAAGAACAGTCAAGGGAAAAGTGTGCACAGCATCGGATACCCCCAAGGAGGAAGCCCCCTTACCTTACGCGAGCATTGTTATTGTAGGTGGAAAAGACTCCACTTTCATAAAAGGAGCTGCAAGCGACACGGACGGACACTTCAGCCTCCAGTTTAATCCTCAGAAAGGAACACAATATTTACTCAAAGCTTCTTATACGGGCATGCAATCCGTCTTTCGAAAACTGGATAGTAATGCTTCAACCATTAATCTGGGCAGCATCCTACTAGAAGAAGGTATCGAATTGGGAGAAGTGACAGTGAAAGCTCCAATACGTGAAATAGACCGTGGGAGATACCACCGTTATCAATGCAGCAGCTTATAAAACACCTGAAGGCTCCTATCTGGAGGCTCTGGTGAAACGTATTCCCGGAATGGAATATGATAGTGAAACCAAAACTTTGAGATACAACGGACTGCCTATCAATGAAATCAACGTAAACGGTGAAGCCTTCTTTGCGGGCGACAACAAAATGGCACTGGAGAACCTTCCTGTAGAGTTGGTCAGCAAGATAAAAGTATACGATAAGAAAAGTAAACTGGAAAAGCTGACAGGTGTCAGTACCGGAAAGGAGAACTATGTACTCGACTTGCAGACCAAAGCAGAATTCAATGGAACCCTTCTTTTATCGGGACAAGCCGGATATGGCAATAACAACAAAAAGGACTTCAACCTGCAAGGTAACTACTTCAAGAATAACGGAAACAACCTCTCCGTCATTGCCAATTCCGGTAATCTCAATATGAGAACCAGCTACAAGGACAACATACAGGAGAACGTTGCATTGAACTTTACCCAAAAGTACAATAAAAAGCTGACTCTCAACGGAAATATGTCCTATCACCACAATAACCAGGGTAACGTATCCACATCTTACAATGAACAATACCTGACAAGCGGAAACAAATACCAATACTCTGCCGGTAACAATACGAACGGCAGTCGCAATATGAATGCGACATTGGGCCTAAACTGGCAGGTAGATAGCATGACCTTTGTTAATATTTACGGTAATTTCAACCTCACCCGGAATAATAGTGCCAATAATAACCGTCAAGGCACATTCAATGAAAATCCTCATCTGGATATATTGGACCCTTTCAGTACCATCAGTGAGATACCCAATGATCAAAAAAATCAATGATATTTCTATGGGGTCACTAATGAAAGGCGACCAACACCGGTCTTCCTTCCACGCAAATATCATGCACCGTATCAATCGAAAAGGAACTTCCGTCGGACTGACAGCTCAATACAATGATAGTAAAAATGACAATAACAACTTCTCCGTATCCTCAACAACCTATTATCAACTGAAAAACAGTGCCGGAAACGACTCTATACTCTACCGTAACCAGTACTCATCGAATCTGTCGCCCAACCGTTCACAAGGCATCGGAGTGATGTTAACCCATCCTTTCACCAAGAAACTACGCTCACAAATCTCATATAATTTCAATTATAGCAAGCAGAAAAATGACCGCAATACATACGACCTGTCCGGCTTTATGGAAAAAGCAGAGGTGCAGCCCGGCTATCTGCCCAAGGGATATGAGACGAGCTACATTGACAGTCTGAGTAACCAAAGCCATAGCAGTACCCTACAACACGGAATCAATCTGTTTCTTAACTACTCCGATACCACTTGGAATATCAATGCCGGAATGTCCGTTAAACCCGAACGCCGTAGCCTGAACCAAAAAACAGGTTTACATAAAGCCGATACCACCCTTCGCTCTGTCGGTTTCCAGCCTATGTTGTTCGTCTCATGGCAGAAAAAGAAAAACAGGATAACCCTGAATTATTATGGAAATACCTGGCAACCATCATTATACGATCTGATCTCACCAACCAACAACAGTGATCCACTCAACATCACGCGAGCAATCCTAATCTGAAGCCTACTTACAATCAGTCTGTCCGACTGGAAGCACAAAATACAAAGCAAGGCGTCTTTGCCACACTGAACTGGAACAACAGAATCAACAGCCAGACCCGTGCAGTGACCTACAACCAGCAGACAGGCGGGCGTGAAACCTATCCGGTCAATATCAACGGCAACTGGAACATGAACGGGGTACTTCGATATCAGAAGCGCATCAAAAGTTTTAGCCTGAATGCCAATGCCGGAGGCTCTTCTGCGCAAGATATCAGCCTCATCAACGAAAACCAGACCGAACAACCGGAGCGTAGCACCACTCACAACACCGGGATAAACACTGACCTCCGCCTATCCTATCAGCCTAAATGGGGAAACTTCGACCTGAACGGAAGATGGAATTTTCAACATTCTGCCAACTCACTTCTGGAAACAGATACTTACACCCGCAATTATGCTTTCGGAATAAACGCCTTTGCAGACTTACCCAAAAAGTATACAGCTGAGAACTGATGCGAATTATTTTTTTCCGAAACGGTACAAACATAAAAAAGGGGAAGACGACCAGATTGTCTGGAACGCAAGTATCACATGGCGATTCCTGAAAAAGAAACAGGCTGAGATATCAGCCAACTGGGTGGATATACTCAGCCAACAAAAGAATTATTACCGAGGCACCATGGCCGACGGATTTTACGAGAGCCATACGCAACAGATAGGCAGCTATTTCATCGTCTCTGTGAAATATCGCTTCAACCAGCCTCTCCGCAAGTAACTGATATATCCTTTTCTGATGACTCTACTAATCGCCCCTGCCGCAAACTACGAGGAGAAGAGCCAAAATTCTTCTTACAGAAATTGGAAAAATGAGGCAAGGACTCAAAACCGTATTTAAAGCAAATTTCAGAAATCGTGGCATCTGTATAGCGAAGCTCATAGACAATGCTTTCTTTACGTTTCTCCATCATCCACTCGTAAACAGGCTTATGGAAAACAGAGTTAAAAATACGCCGGAAAGTAGTAATGGTATATCCGCCCAACTGGGCAAGTTCTTCCACAGTCTTCGCTTTTGCATGATTTTTTCAGAACGAAATACTGGAAGCTGGAAGTATATTTAGAAAGCGGATGCACCAGCATCGACAAATCGTAATCTGAATAAAACTGTCCAAGGATGAAAGCAAGCTCTTTCCGTTTAAATGAAAGTAGTTCCCGGCAGATTTTTTCTGATGCCAGATAAGCTTTTGAGGCTTCCAGAAAGAAATGCAGTTCCGGACTTATCTTTAAAGGAAAAAAGATTAACGGAGGAGTTACCTCAGTCATGATATACTTATAACGTTTTTCACAGAAAGACTCCGGTTGGTTAAAATGGTAACACACACATTCTGCATCTGCCAGAACAAGGATTTCATACTTTGATCCAATGGCCTGGAGAATAAATTCACCGGCATGCAAAACAGTCCCTGCATACTCCTGACTGTTAACGAGTACTTCTCCCTTCAACAGGAAAATCATGATATTCTCTTCGCACTTTTGAGCTGGAAGGTGAAAGCCTCTTGGATGAGAAGCGTAAACGATAGCATTGGCTACAGCCTTAGGGCAATGCTGACATGATATGTCCGCACCACATGCTGAGTAAGTTTGCATTGTAGATCGAATGTTTTTTGTTTGTTATTGTATCACAAAAGTAAGAATATTCCGAGAAGAAACAAAATAAAAAGAAGACGATCTTCAATTCAACAATACTACAGCAAACGCAGCCTTTTATAACGAGTTCGAAGAAGCCTTATGAATCTTAAAAGTTGCAAGATTCCCTTTGTGGTCTGTAGGCCAAACGCAGGAAGGAGTCAGAAACTTATCTTTAGAATCGTTTTCTGTTATTATACCTCTGACAACTGTTTCAGAAGGGCCTACTAATATGCAATTTTTCAATAAAAAAGAATCGAGTCCATCGGATAATAATAAATAAAATCAATCCGGTCACGTTCATCTGCTTCAGGCGCCCAAGCTAATTTTTCCAGTTTAGCTTCTTCTGCAAGCTTATTTCCTGCAGGAAATGTGAAACCGGGATATCGAACAGGATTAGGATATTTTTCACGGTAACTATCCTTAAATCCGGCTTTATGAAGCATCATAGAACAATCCCAATGAATGACAGCCCCATTGTGATCCCATAGATTTTTTGTGTCCGCCTGCCAGTCCAAATGGGAAGGCTCGTTGAAATCTCCTCCCATAATAACCGGACGTCCTTGTTTAATATCGGTTTGCACTTCTTGTACGAAAGTACGGATAGACTCATCTCTGAATGACAAACGATTGGCTTTCAAAACCTCGGACTCATCTGTTATAGGATTATCTATCTTTTTCCAGCTCGTGCCACTATATCCACGTGGCATATAACATTCATAATTCCGATAATCTAAATGGCAGGAATAAAAAGAAAACCGGCTGCCCTTCGATTGTGGTTGTCATTTTTCACCATAGCACGGCTTTTTCATCACCCGGTACAATGCAACATTTAGTCATGCTATCCGGTTTGAATTTACTTAAAATACCAATTGCCAGATCGAAAGTCTCTCCATAATAATGCTTTCCCCTCTTCTTCAATTCCTCTATCACGTGTGGTATAAACCGTTTTCCATCTCTGACTTCACATAGGAAAACTACATCTGCATCCATCTGGTCTAATACATCAATAATTCCTTGATCCCCATTAGGCACTTTAGCACCTCCATGCCACAGGTTTAATTGAAAAACAGTAAATGTACTTTTTGCTTTTGCATTGCAGAGGTTAATTGAACAAAACAGACATAGTAACAATAATAGTAAACTCTTTTTCATTTCGTTAATGCATTCTATAACTTTGATAAATTATAAGTTTATACAAAAGTAGTACATTCTCTGTGCATTCCAATCTATTTATGTAGTTTTTGAGTTCTCTTATCCGGCCAGTTCTTTTATTACTACTTTATTTAGCAGAACCAGATTCAGGAGTCTCATTTATGTCCTCAACATTAGTATCAACAGTTACTTTTTTCAGCTCCAACAGGTAATGTTAATTTATAACGAATATTTTTTCCTATATCCCATTTAGCAGATTCACCTAAAGTAACGACTTTTGTACCCTCAAAATAAGTATGTCCATCTTTCTCTGTTTTATATGTCACAGATATAGTCTTTGATGCAACAGATTGCGGTAACAACATCAAAGAACCATCTTGTGTATCTAAAGCATAGGCACCATCGGCTGCAACTGGATCTTTCAAAACCGGATATACATAATCAACATTTTTGTTAGAACCAGCACTCCAGCTTCCTTTATCATCAGCAGCAAATGTATATATAGCATCCTCACCTTCAACTTTATTGATTGTAATATTGCTCACTGTATATGTGTATGCAGCATTTTCTGGTACATAAGAGAAATTAATACGTGTAAGAATATGTTTAAAAAAGTAAGCTCTAATTTGCCACCTGTAGGCACAGATGCCACACTTTTTTGTGAGCTACAACCAAGTCAGTTTGTGCTCCTACAGCACCTATTGCATAAGTAAAAGTTGGATAACCAGTTCCTGGAGCTTGAAAATTAGCCTTGAGCTCTGTAGGATAAGCAAAGAATTCCATATTTTCATCCAAAGGCCAATAAATATCATCTCCTGTTGTTGCCCAACTACCTTTTTTTCCCCGTATAATCCTTATACATATAAGCCGTTCCAAGCCCTGAACTAGCAATATCTGCAACAGCAACCGTATAACCATTTATTGTAAAAAGCAGTAAAATTGTCATTACTAGTCACTGCCGCTCTCGTTGTTCCCTTTACCACCGTAGTAACATCAATTTTTGCCTTTTGACCAACATTCTCAATCTCCTCATTCTGTGAGCAACCTACAATTGCCAACACAGCAACTGCTGTTAATAAAATCTTCTTCATAATCGTTTGTTTTATAAGTTAATATTTTTATTTGTTTACTTTCAAATTACAGGTAATTTTCTACATTTGTCTCATCATCCCAATCGCCGACATCACCACCCATGCCTCCGCCTCCATCGGGAGGAACTTCCACATCATCCACTTCTATTTCTTCATCAATCGGTATTTCAATATCCGTTACCGGATCTCCCCCTCCCTCTTCAGGAGGAGCAGGTGGAGGAGATGGAGCAGTTACAGCAGCTGTTATGTCAACCTTTACTTCCTGAACCGTATTATCCACCTTCACAAGTAGTAATTTCATCGTTACCTCGCTGCCTGAACGTGTGCCAGTTGATTCTGACGTAAAAAAAAAGCAGAAAAAAGCTACCACGTATCACATCACCTCCTTTTCGGGCCTCTACATAAATCGGGGCAACACTTGCTGTACATGAGCCATTACTGATGTAATAAGAGCCATTCATCCCGTCCACATTACAGATAATGCTTGCCACATTCTTCAATCCTTTCACCTTTATTTCAAAAAGAATAGTTCTTGACTACCAGTTTCGGCTGAAACTCCATCAAAAAAGCATCTTCTCATTCTTTTCTATTCTCATATCTTTCACACTTACTACATACAAAGGGTCTGGTGACCACACCATCGTTTCACTGGTATTAAGCCCTGTACACGGTCCGGTGTAAGCCTCAATCGTCTCAAACGACTTTTCGCCACGAATCAACACGCACTCCGTATTATAATTGTAAATTACTATGTCATAATCTCCCGGTGGCACCTTCACTTCGCCCCCCTCGGCTGCTAACCAGCCTTCCACCTTTCCTCCTTCTTCGCTTTTCGGGTAGAAGATCACCCTCATTCCTTCGGGCAACTGATCCGTCACCCCCTTCCAATTAAGCTTGATCTGTACTCCGCTGACAGGATAATCATCCAGTATATCTCTAAATTCACATCCAACTAAGAGTACCGATAGCCCTAATAGAAGCAAAAGAAACACACAATTTATACACCGCATAGCTACCGCCTCCTCCCCTGAATGAGCCATACCAAAGAAACCTTGGCTTTCGTAGGCCCTATAAAATGATAGCGTCCGCTACTTGTCCATATCAAATCACTTTCGTAGGTAGTATATTTTCGGTATTCCGTCTCCAGATAGCCAATCCCCAGACTGAATTCAAGAGCCAGGTACCGTGCCAGCTGATGACTATATCCATAAGTCAGTCCGGAAGCTGCATAATAGTTTCCCCGATATCCTTTATCCTTATCAAACTGGAAGTCATACGCTCCCCCTTCGGCATATATCCCCACAAAATGCCCTGTCAGCCGTTCACGATTCTTGCGATTCCCAAGCCAGTAACGTACCTCAGCTCCTCCCGAAAGAAGTTGGTAACAGAAACCGTGCTTGCTATCCGACCACCAGGGACATTTATATTCCATATTCAAAGACCACCGCTGCCCTACGGGCAGTTCCACCTCCACATTCGGAGCCAAAGCTAAATCATAAAGTATATTGTTCTTCAACGCAATCACTGTTCTACACCGGGATTCTCTTTTTTACTTTCTGCCTCAACATACGGAGAAAAAGTCATTAGTTCTATTTTTCCCTCCGGTAGAGCATTTACAGGCAATGCTAATGCAGCTATTGGTAAACTGTCTTTCATCTCCCCTATCCGTTCTACCTTCCGGAATTGATGTTCCGACAAATAAGCGTAAGGTTTTCCTCCATCCAAATATCGCAACAACTTCATCAGTTTTTCAAAGTTCCCGAAGTGTCGCCGGATTAACGCCAGCACATCTTCTTTATCCAGCACCTGCGGATCATTCATTACCCATTGGTATATTTTACTCCAGGTTTCCGGTTGTAACATTCGGTCCGTCGGGTTACCAATATCCTTTTCTGCTGCTAATCTTTCAGCTCGCATCTCTGCTTTTCCTAATATCAAAAAAGAGAGTATTAAGAATATATATAAACCTACGCGAACCTTCATAACTTTGCTTTGTATATGACAAATGTATATTTAAAAAATTGAAAGAAATACGAAGATTATAACTCTTTTCAGGGGGTGGGAAGCTTCTGTGAAACGAATGAAACAGATTTGCAACTTTGTAACATAAAAGAGGTCTCATGCTATTTGATAATCATTTAGCCACTATCATCCACTATATTGTCTCAAAAAGACAGTTCGTGTGCGAAAACAGTGAATATCCGTGAAAGAATTATAAAAGGAATATCAAACGGAAGCAAACATTTGGAAAAAACAGGGTGAGCTCTTATATTTGCAATGTGATTTTTTTCATAGTATTAGATTTAAGGTTAACAAAGGTTGGAGTACAGCGGTACTCCTTTTTTTTTATACCCATACTTTCCGATACTATTCTTTTCCATCCCTTCACCATACCAACTCCGTGTCAAGTCCATACCAAGTCCGTACCAAGTCCAAGTGTATAGACATGGAGCTAATACGGAGCAGACAAGGCTTTGACTATATTCAGAGAATAAAAAGTAAATGGCCATTACGGAGCTGTATTCTATCTACGTAAACATTTGATTATGAAATTCTACAATAGGGAACAAGAAACAGCCAAACTGCAAGAGATACAACAGAAATCTCTTCTTCAAGCTCAAATGACCATCATTACCGGACGAAGACGTATTTCTTCCTCTTCCTTGCCGCAAGCGGATAATCCTTCTTCACCTCAAACGAATAGCTGCCGGAAAGAAGTTTCAAAACCACCTCTCCATTTCCTTCACTGATAAATTCTACTCCTTTACACTTCCGGACAGGTTTCGTTTTCTCGCGAACATCCCTCAATGATGCAGTCGGCAGATATAGGGTAGCTGTAGTATTGGCAGGTACAGTGAAAGTATAACGAATCACTCCGCTCTCCACTTTCCAGCCACTTTCAATACGTCCATACATAGAATCATAATATCCCCGTGCATACGTCATCTTCCCGGTTGGATCGGGCATCGGCTTCAGAACGAACTGCTTGAAACCGGGAAAAGTTTCATCACGCTGTATTCCCAAAGAGTAATTGTACATCCAGGCACCCACGGCACCGAAAGAATAATGATTGAAAGAATTCATGCGATTGTTTCCACCAAAGCCATCCGTGCGAGTATAAGAGTTCAGACGTTCCCAGATGGTAGTGGCTCCCTGTTCAATGGAATAAAGCCACGAAGGATAACTGGTCTGCTGAAGTAGCCTGTAAGCCAAGTCTGAATGCCCGTAGTCAGACAAAGCCTTATTGATCCATGATGTGCCGATGAAACCTGTCATCAGAGAGTAAGACGGGCATTGCTGACCTCTGTCCGTGGTATTCTCCCTTCTCACAGTCTCTGCAAGATTGGCAATCACCTTATTACGATTCTCTTCATCAATAATATTGAAAGCCAACGGAAGCACATACGAAGTCTGTATATCGATATGTGATCCTTTTTCTTCTCAGGGACAAAAGCCGAAAATAGGGTCTTTCCGGTCTCAGGCTCTATATACGTTTTATTGAAGAAATCCTTCCGGGCGGCATGCAGTTCACGAAACCACTCGGCATCGGTAACCTTACCAAGGACAGTCGCCATCTTAGCCATCAACTCCAAATCATAAATGAAGTAGGCTTCCCATACCAGAGATTTGTCATTCTTCTCATCCTCCAGCCCCAGCCAATCACACAAATCACCCCACGAACGAGTTTGAACAATCAGGTTGGTTTCTGTTTCGATGGTATTATCGATGATGTATTGAATATAGCGTTTCATGGCGTCATAGTGTTCGCTCAACAAAATGGTATCCCCATATTGCTGGTAACACTCCCAAGGCACTGTGATTCCGGCACTTCCCCACAGCAGACCGCCAAAACCACCACCCAATGGAGCAATATCCGGAAAACGCCCATCCGTCCGCTGAACATCACGCATAGAACGGAGATAGCGTCTCAGGAATTGCGGAACATCCGCCAGATAAGTTGCCGTGCGCGAGAAGACAGAAATGTCTCCTGCCCATCCCAGCCGTTCATTGCGTTGCGGACAGTCTGTAGGAATAGAAAGGAAGTTTCCATAAGAAGACCAGGTTATATTCTTCCAAAGCTGATTCACCTGAGTATTGGAAGTCTCGTAGCGTGAAGCTAATTCGTGTATAGAGCTTAGTACTACCCCTTTCACCGCTCCCACAGGCAACGGTTTATCAATGCCTGTGATCTCTATAAAGCGGTAGCCATGATAGGTGAAGCGGGGAGAGATGGTTTCCTGCCCACCTTTGGCTATATAAACATCCTGAGCCATAGCGGCACGGATATTCTCCAGCATAATCATACCGATATTCCCTTCGTATTCCGGCAAATCGGGATATTTCACCTCAGCAAAACGCAATGTAATTTCCGTTCCGGGTTTCATGCCCGATAAACTAATCCGGGGAACTCCTACCATATTCTGCCCCATATCATACACAAACACGCCGGGGCGGACTTCTTCTACTGAAAGAGCCGTCAGTTCATTGATTTGTTTCACCGTCTGGCCGAATTGCCCGATAAGTTCAAAGCCTGAATAATCATTCACCCACGGCATATTTCAGATTACCTACCGTACTGATATTACCTTCCAAGGCAACTTCATGAGCCGGTTTCCGGCAGATGCATCATAAGAGGCCATGCTCCATCCTTCCACTGCCGTTTCCCTTAAAGCATCATACACTTCGCCCTGGAAGAAACTACCGTAAGCAATAGGACCTTCACTGAAATACTGCCAGGATAACGGATCAGTTACCACCACATCGGTCCGGCCATCTGCATACGTGATAACCAGTTTTGCTAATAAAGATTGGCGGTCACCGAAGAAGTTCCAATTGTCTCCCGTAAAGGTAGCACCCCCACTCCACCAGCCTTCTGCCAGTAAAGCGCCAAGGGCATTTCTGCCGGAATGAACATACTCCGTTACATCAAACGTCTGGTACAGATGGGTTTTATTATACTGGGTGATTCCAGGATTAAAATAATCTTCTCCTATACGCTTGCCATTCAGATAAACCTCATAAATACCACGTGAAGTAACATACAAGCGAGCTTTGGTTATTTCTGTATGCGGAGTAGAGAAAACCGTACGAAGCATAGGGGCAGAATTGCCTTTGGGAGTGAAAGTACGAAAAGCACCGGAAACATCGCCATCTATCCAGTTATTCCCTTCTTTACAAGTAGTTATCACATTCGAAGGACTTCTGAAATTAGCAATCTCCATCTGCGGGAAAATAGCAGATTGCCCTGCGGGAACATCAAAACCGACATCGCCTACCACCGGGAAAGCAATAAAATCACCTCCCTGTCCCAGCGGATTCAGATTTACCCAACCAATCTCTTCACCACCATCCACATAGAATCTTGTAAACCCCAAATCGGAAGTAAGGCTTATGGTATGCTGTGCATACTTGTTGTTTTCATGAATCCATGTCAGCGGAACAGGGAAACTTTTGAAAGGAACGCTTCCCTGATCGTCCGGATGGTATCCCACACGATACACATTCAGCATCGCCTTTTTACCCGAAGCGAGTGAATCAATGCTCAATTCTATTTTTATGTAAGACTCATCTTTCCCGTTCTGCAACTGATACAGGTTCTTATTCTTATCCATCAGGCGTTTATCATTCGCTCCGTAGACAAAGCCTGCACGTGTACTTTTTTGACTTTTCATACAGTTGAAGTGAAACATTCAGTCTGAACACCGGGAGATAGTGAGAATAGAGCATCCTGTCTTTATCTCCGCCACCTATCCACTTGGCACCACTCCATCCCTCGTAAGGGGAAGTTTTACTCATTAATCCTGTCTCAAACCAAGAAGTTTCCGATGATTGTTCGCCTCTTTGATTCCAAACGTTGACCGTCCAGAAATAGCAGGTAGCAGGTTGCAAAGGAGCACCGGCGTATTCTATGTTCAGTGACAGGTCACTCGACACTTTTCCGCTATCCCATGCCAAACTGCCCATTTCATCAGTCACTATTATCTGATAGGCCTTCTGCGAATAACCTCTTTCGGTATCCGGCACCACCATTTGCCAACTGAAACGCGGCTTTTCTACATCGATACCTAATGGCATTTCGGCATATTCCACCTTGAGTTTTTTTTTTATAGAAACAGGATTTTCCGTAGTGGCATACAATAGAGTAGGAAAGAAAAAACAAATAAACAAAACAGATAAAATGTGAGTTCTATATCTTTTTTCATACATGACGTTTTTTTAGAGTTATAAAAGAGATTAGGCAAGCAAAGATAATAAACTTGCCCAATCTTTTTTATTATGAGACACTTATTTTATTATTGGCAGGATGCTATTTGCTCTGCTTCTAAAACAATAGAAGTTTCATTTAATTATAACTCAAAAAAAGTCGAGATGTTTTTTATATTGCCTATTTCAAACAATACTTTTGGGTTATATAAATCTTGTGCTGTAATCGTATATCCTGACTAGAACTACCAATCATCAGCGAAAAGCTTCCAGGCTCCACAACCCATTCATCATCTTGCATATATAACATCATAGACTTTTTATTCAGCGTAAATGTAACGATCTGAGATTCTCCTGCCTCCAAATGTATTCGTTCAAAAGCACGTAACTGCTTTGCTGGAGTTGTATAACTACTTACATCATCACAGATATAAAGCTGCACAACCTCATCTCCGGATTTCTGTCCAGTATTAACGAGCTTCGCCCTAATATTTACAATACAATCATCTGTTGTCTCATTTAATGTCACTTCCATATCCGAGTATTCAAAAGAAGTATAGCTCAACCCATATCCGAAACAATAGCGTGGCACTCCAACCTCTTCAAGATATTTATTGCGGTTTCCTGTTCTCTTCGGATTATAATATACAGGGAGTTGTCCAACGGAACGGGGTATCGAAATACTTAGTCTCCCTCCGGGATTATAGTCTCCAAAAAGAACATCAGCTAGAGCATTGCCCCCTGCATACCAGGGATACCAAGCATCAATAATGGCATCGACTTCTTGAATTATACCTTCTAAAAAGTAAAGGACGCCCTTTTTATCAATACTAATATTATTGGCTTTCCTCCTACAATTTCCTAATTTCTTGAATAAGTTCCAACTGCAAGCCCATAAGATTAAGCGTCGCTCTATCATATCCTTCTCCACTTTCCATATCACTGATTAAATTAGCAGAAACTTTTGCTGCACCTGTTTCTTCATATTCAGATGAAAAATCGCGCGCACTGGATCCTCCCATAACCATAATAACAACATCTGCGGAAGCCGCTGCATTCAAAGCGTCACGAATGCCGATACGGCTGGTGTCACGTATAGCGCAGCCTTTTGCATAAATCACATCTTCATTATAAACCTTATTCTTAATACCTTTGAGAACTGTAACTACCGAAGCTGTAGTCTGCGGTGCAGTATAATCTCCCAGCATATTATATATATTGTCTGCATTTGGACCGATTACAGCGATTTTCTTACTACAGTTTTTTCTTTAAAGGCAAAATATTATCCCGATTTTTTAATAAAACAATAGATTGGCGCGCTACTTCTCGTGCCAGTTCCAAATGTTCAGAATTTGCCACCATTTCCGGAGCTGCCTTTTCGTCAACAAAGGGATTATCAAAGAGACCCATTCTAAATTTAAGTCTCAGGATTCGACTAACCGATTGATCTAATACTGCCGGAGATACATCTCCCTTTTTCACAGCTTCACCTAATTGCTCACCATATACATTCATTCCCAAATCATTATCCAAACCTGCATTTACAGCTTTCACAGCTGCTTCATAATCGCTGGCAGCTACGCCATGCTCTCTTAATCTTCCAATGGAACGAAGATCGGAAATAGTAAATCCTTGAAACCCCCACCTATCTCTTAGGACTTTGGTAAGTAGATGGTAGTTAGCAGTAGAAGGAATCCCATCAATTTCATTGTATGAGCTCATCACTGATAATGCTCCTGCATTTATCGCCTCTCGGAAAGGAGGCAAAATAGCTTCTTCCATTTCGCGAATACCCACATGAGCGCTAGCCCCATTATGGCCTCCTTCGGTCCATCCATAAGATGCGAAGTGTTTTCAAAGTAGAAAGAAGACTTTCTCCGGGGTTAAAGTCATCCCCCTGAAAACCGCGTACAAGTGCTTCTCCCCATTTTGCCTATGAGAAACGGATCTTCGCCATACGTTTCTTCAACCCGCGACCAACGTGGGTCACGCGCTAAGTCAAGTACTGGACCATAACCGATATGAGCTCCTTGTGCTCTTGCCTCTTTGGCTATGGCACGTCCCATTTGTTCTATCAATCTGGGATTCCAAGTACTAGATTGCCCTATAGATGTCGGGAAGACAGTTGTACCAATAGCCATGTGACCATGAGGACATTCTTCCGCAAGGAAAAGAGGAATACCCAAACGGGTATTTTCAATCACATATCGTTGAAGCTTATTAACCGCTTTAGGAGCCAAAGTTGGATTAAGCCCAGTTCTCAAAGTACGCTGTGTCCAAGGATCCGCACGCATAAATCCCCACAACGAACCAATATGATATTTATCAAGTTCTTCCCTTAGTCTTTTTTTTGTCAATCGGACATCATCCCCCACACGCTCATACATGTACCAACCCAGAGAAGTCAACATCTGCCCAACCTTTTCTTCTAGTGTCATTTGTGAAAGGATGTCCTCTACACGGGATTCTATGTCTAAAAGTAGGATTCTCGTATATATCCATTTTCCCATTTTTGTTCAGATCATAGAACAAAATATTTGTTTTCTTATCCTTGACAAGCTTAACGATTTCCTTTCCCTTTGCATAAAACGGAAAAAAAACAAGCAATACAAATATGATATTAGTTAGTTTCATTCTCACCATATTATTTCTATCATTTAGTCTTGCTATTAAAGTCGAAAGTAGTTTTCACTTCATAGCAATCGTATTTATTGAATTGATTACAACAACTGTCCCATCTCCTTTAATTTTATTCTGAGCCGGGTTACGTCTATACTATGCACATCAATAGTGTCGGCCTTATAAATTAATCCGGCCGCCGTCCCTACAGCTTCACCCGTTACTAAAGCAGGAGGCATGACTCGTAAGCTACCATGAGCATAATGGTCAGTTGATATACACCGTCCAGCAACAAATACGTTCTTTAATCCGATAGGCAACAAGCAACGTAGAGGAATACCATGTGATTCTCCTTTCCCATATTTCGGATATTTTGTCGCATCTTCCTTGTGTACGTCAATATAATAAGAATTACGCCCAATTCCATCCTCAAATTCCTTACGGTCCAGCCAATCCTCTAACGTGAAAGTATAATCACATTTTATTCGCCTACTTTCTCTTACCCCCATTAATGCTGCTGTCGCAGCCAAGTAGGAAGAAGCAAACGTTTTCGGTTCATACTCAGCTAATCCTTCCTGAAATTGCCGTGCAATTTTTTCTCCCAGTTATCATCGCAGATGAAAGAGAAGCGGGATCAATACTATTAACCTTCACGTGCCCAGCATTAAAAGCCAGATATCCCGGTCCTGCATATTTATCATTAATATGATAATCTTTAATAAGATTGTACTTTACCAGATTCAATTATTTTAAAAAATGGGACTATCTTTCTTACTGGATTGAACAGTCCCTATCAATGAAAATTCATAAGGATCAATATTTGATAAAGCAAAACACAAAGAACCCTCTTGTACAGCCCCCTTATCATCTCCCCCATATCAAAGTCCGCTCCTGCCCAAGCTGCCAGATCCCCATCCCCCGTGCAATCAATGAATAACTTAGCCTTGTAAGCTGTTAGTCCTGCTTTGTTTGCAACAATAATAGCATCAACCATCTCCTTATTTTTCATTTCTACAGCTGCCATGTTAGAAAAGAATAATACAGAAACTCCTTGTGACATAACTAAGTCATCATAAACCACTTTTAAATATTCTGTATTGATAGGAATCCAATCATAGCCTCTTGCATGAGGAACTCCTTTCTTAGCTTCCATAAAAACCTTTTCAGCAATTCCTTTATATATAATCTTCTCTTTATCCGTAAACGGACACCATGCATTCAAAAGACCGGAAGTTCCCATCCCTCCCAGCGCTCCGGTACTTTCAATAATTAGAACCCTTAGCACCTTCACGGGCAGCAGCTGTCGCCGCTGCACATCCTGCAGGGCCACCACCCACAACTATCACATCCCACTGATTATTTACTTTTATTCTATTCTTGTTTAAGACTGCACTTCCATCAGTAGCCTCCACCTCTGCATTTACAATACCTGGAAATGCCGCTGCCAGAGCAATCATTCCAGACTTCTTCAAAAAATCTCTTCGTTTGATCATATTATACCACTCATTTATATTAATAACAATCTAATTTTCTACTCTCAATAATAACATCACCAATACCTTACCTCTTTAAACCACAATTCCAAAATCAACCGACAATATATTTCCCATACTTCAAACATGAAATTATCTTGGTTATGATATAGCAAATGATATATGTAACCAGTGCCGTCACCAATATTGTAATAGCAGGTGACATTGTAGAATTGCACAAACCAAAGACATATGGCAGAATTAACATGTGCATAAGATACATACCATAGCTCATACACGAAATATCACGGATTATTTTATAAGCCTTACCCGTATAACTGATTTTCTTAATAAACATAAATGCCCCAAAACTCATTAAGACTGGAGCTATTGAAGTTGTTTGCCAGCTCAATTCCAACTGCTGTACAGTTTCAACTGTAAACGAACGCGTATAAAATGACCAGACACAAAACAAATATCCTATTAAGAAACATGGAAGAGCCACATAAAGTGTCTTCTTCATAGACCAGTTTAAATACTTACGAATATAATGAGCCATTATTACATATCCCACATATCCAGATACATAATGGAACAAAGGGAATGGGTTCCACCAGCATTCCCCGAAAATATCCCCGAATATCTCATGAGCATGCCAAAATAAGGTGGTAAATAACCAAAGAGCTAAGAAAAATTCCTCTTCACGCTGGCTGACCTGCTTCAACCATGAAGATAAAACCGGCATAATCAAATAAATACCAAGAAGCATGTAAATAAACCACAAATGTGAAGCTCGCGGAATAAATTTGATGAAAATTTTCGACAGGTTATTTTTTACATCTATCATAGTATATTCTTCCCATAATATAGGAAGAACGGCATACATAACAAGCCATACAATAAAAGGAATGACAACCCGTATAAAGCGTTTACGGAAAAAAAGTTTTAGTATCAGTTTTTAAAGGTACTAACAAATATGCAGAAGCAATAAGGAACAGTGGTACAGCCGGACGTACAAACCCATTGATTAAACATACGCTCCAACGCCCTGCCTCAGAGGGAAATGAAAAAAGAATAATCATTCGAATAGATACACTCTGATGCATGTACTATCAATACCATTAAACAAGCAATAGCACGCAGCCAATCTAAAAAGATTACGCGGTTGGTATTAATCTGTTGAAGGTTACCAGTTTCAATCATAAATATTATATTAAATTTATATTGCTTAATATTAAAATTATCAATGCTATGTTTAAAGAGAAATTAGTTTATTGACTGATTCCCCAGAGGGAGGTACATCTTTTATCCCCCAGCTTTCATTAGCTTTATCTCCCATAACCAGTACAAGTTTGCCTCCATTTTTAATATCATCATGGCTAAACCAAGATTTATTCCATTCTTTTCCATTTAATATTGCCGATTGTATATACTTATTTTCTCTTGAGCAGTTTCTTGCTTCAATTTCAAAAAAAAGTACCGTTACCAAGATCCATTTTTATATATTCAAATAATGGACTCCCAATATTATAAATAGGTATACCGGTGTTACTGGATAAAATCCCATTGCAGAAAAAACAACAAAAGCCGTCATACCTCCTCCATCTTCATCTCCCGGAACTCCCATCAAATCGTTTCGAAACCACTGGTCTAGTAATCTCCTAATCCTTTTTTTTGAGTTTTCCACGGCTCTCCAGCATAATTATATAAATAAGGAATATGCAAAGAGGGCTCATTCGCCATTGAAAAATTGCCCTACATTACCTGTATGATCCGGCAATTGTGAATAAAAAAAGTATATTTGTTCTTACCAAGTGGTTCACGGAATGTCTGATCAAGATTCTGTATAAACTTTTGAGGTGACCCCATTAATGTAATTAAGTCAGCAATATTATGAGGTACATCCCAACGGTAAGTCCAGCCATTATTCTCTGCGTAATAATTCCGCGCACCTTGTCCACCTGAGTAGCGATAATCAAAAGGTTCAATAAACTTTCCATCTTTATCTTTAGGATGGAAAAATGCAGTCTCAGAATTATAGATATTGCGATAATTAGATGAACGCTTCAAGAAATAATTATAATCTTCAACCTTCCCCAACTCCTTTGCTATCTGCGACAAACACCAATCGTCATAGCAAGTACCAAGAGTAACAGCAATTGGTTGCCTTTTTTTTCATGGGAATGAACTGCTTTTTACATATTCTTCTTCATCAGGCCGCAAAGCCGGGAAATAGCCTCTTTCCTGATAAAATAGATCCAACTCCGTATTAGGTATACATTTCCAAGGCAGTAAGCTTTTCTCTGTCAACGTTGCTTTGCATGCATTGTAAGCCGCATCCAGATCGAAACCACGCAAACCTTTATAATAAGCATCGCAAATTACCGCAACAGAATGATTGCCATTCATCCGATGACTGTCCCCAGTTACTTCAGGGAAAGTGGGCATCCAACCTTCTTTTGACTGTTGAGCCATACGCAAATATGAATTTATCATGTGTACTTCCATTTCAGGCTCAATTAAGATACGCAAGGGATGGGTCGCCCGATAGGTATCCCAAATCCAATCATCGGTATAAAAAAGGGATGCCATTATCATCGTGCACCTGACCATCGAAAGCACTGTAATATTTGCCGTCTTCGGATATATTAATCATGCGTTCGTAAGTACGGTAAAGTGAAGTATAAAAAGACCACCTTGTCGCTCTCGGAACCTCCCCCCACTTCTATTTTTCCCAGAGTTTCATTCCAAATATCTTTACCAATTCGTGCTAAATCATCTACCTTGTAGGTATTGATTTCTCTCTCAAGATTCTCTTGTGCTTGTTCTTCGCTTATAAACGAAATACCGTATCTAACATTCACTACTTTTGAAGAAAATCCTAATACAATAGCTTCATTCTGCCCCTCAGCTGATGTCCGATTGTAATGGATTTCATTATTTATTATAGCTCCGGAGTTGACTATAGGTTGTTCCGCTTCCAAATACAGATAAACTTTTGTGGGTCCATTCCCTATCGTTTCATATCCGGAGACACCACACCCTGTTGTCTTTAGTTTTCCATTCCGACTATTAATAATGAGCTGATTAGTTTCACCATTAGCAAACTTTAAATTATAAAGTGCAGATTGATGGGAAGGGGCAAAATCTACTTCCACTTTCGCTTCATCCAGATGAACCGAGTAGCGGTAGGGGGTGATTCTTTCATTATCGTACGTATAATTGATTATAGGAGAAAATACATCTGACTGTTCACTCTTAGGGCTAATACTGAAAGCAGAACGTCCACGATGGCTGGTTACTATTATCGGCAACCCAGAAATATAATCCGTTGTATATTCTCTCCTTTCGGGATAAACCCGAAGCATGCTGTTAGGCAAATGAACAGTTGGGAAAGTAGGTACCAACAAATGGCTGATATTCCCTATATATGGATTAACATAATCTATGGGAGTCTTGTTTACAATAACTTTATTACAAGATGATAGTATGGCCATGATTAAAACAGCCATCAGTAATAATACATACTTTTTCATGCTTATATATTTAAAAGAGGTTATATAGGATAATGCTCTCTGCAGTAAAGAAAATATAACTAATGTATACCCTGAAATGAGAGAATAACAACATACAGTTCATATCATAAAACGTGTCTCATACTGTATAGTTGCACCATTTCAGGGTACACCATTAAGTTATCATTTAATAGTATTTTACAAATCATTTTAAAATTTGATAGTATTAAATGATTTTGCCTCCACTTTCAGACTTATCATTTTATCTTTATACCCGATATTCATTTCTTTATCAGTTTCTTCTTGATTCACTATCACAACTACTATCTGCCCATCAGGATTTTGAAATGCCAAATGATCAGTTCTTTCGTTTGTTATCAATCTGTACGCACCCGGCAATACATATTTGCTTATATGCTTCATGATATAGTATTCAGGGTTGTACTTTACCTCTTTGGTTTCTTTATCAATTGTTATGAGTGAATTTTGCCTCCAGCCCCAAGGACTTACTCCCGTTTGGTCAAGTATGAGGTTCCAATAGGCATAAACGCTGGCACCGTTAGTAAGATATTGATGCATGAGACTCCATGTGTATTCTGCCTGACTCCAAATATTGGCTCCGTTACCACATTCTGACTCGGTTTGTACATATTTCAAATGTGGATATTCTTTGCTGATAATTGGTATAGCCTTTTTACCAGACCATTGAAAGCCGACACCTTTTATATATTTAGCAGCTTTTTCATTGTTGAGCGCAGTTCTTACGTAATCAGCTATACTGGTATTTACAGTGCCAAAATAGATATCGGTCTTTATACCATCTTCTTCGAATTTAGGTCCAAGATAATCGCTAATGAAGAATGCAAGGTCTTCAGATCTCCATTTACAACTGGGGAACACCTGATTAGAGCATGGTTCGTTTTGTGGATAAACAGCGGAAATTGTAACTCCCTCTTTCTCGTAAGCCCGAATGAACTTAGAGAAATACAAAGCATAAGCTTTCAAATAGCCGTCGAGCATTCTAAAGCCTGTAGCATCTTTTAGTATTATTTCTTTCTGCAGGTAAGCCGTTGAATCCTTTTTGTACTAGCCGTACTGGCATAGTGGTTATTAGTCTTCATCAAAGCTGGGGGAGACCAAGGAGAAGCAAAGATGTGCATTCCGGGATTTTCCTTTTGTGCAGCTTTGATGAATCGTAAAAGGATATGACGATCACGAGCAATGCTTAAAATTATCCATTGCAAAATCATCGGCCACATCATTGAATGAGTAAAAGTTCATTCCGAAATCGCTAGCCCCCATAGGCATACGATTGTAGTTAAAGTTAGCTTCCTGCGGGTTGAAAAGATTGTAAATAACCTTGTTGCGTTCTGTCTCTGAAAGCTCCATAAGGGCATCCCAGCCAAGTTCACTGAAACAACCGCCGAAGCCGTCTATCACTTGCGCTTTTTCACCGGTAATAGTAATATCGAACTGGGTACCAGCTAAGGCTTTTTCCAGTTTCACCTTGTTGGACGTTTGCCAACGATTGTTGTCAGTAGTCGAAACCCACTCTACACGTTGCGCACTGAGTGCGGCAACAAAAGAAAAGCTAATAAATAATGCTTTAATTCTGTAATTCATAATTTTAATTTTTAGTTAATACACTCCGATCTATTTATTAATAGTTTATTATCTTTTTGTTTTAATGCAGTAACGCAATTGGTTCTGATTCCCTTTCTACTATTATTCTGTGAGAGGTTGCTCTGTATTTCTACAGTGTTGCATCCCCTATATAGTGCATCTATATTGATACCGTCTTCATCATTGCCTTCTGTTAGATTGTTATTGATAGAAATATTTTCACTGTCGACACAATAAATACCTGAGAGCTTATTGCGGCACATTTCATTGTTTGAAACGGTTATCTTTTTGCAAAATGATATGCTGATACCATTACCCCAGGGTGAAGAACAGAATCGACTGTTAGTAACTGAACCATTGGTGACATACGATAAATTCAAGTTATGGTGAAATCCGGAACCGGGTACAACGGCGGCACCGTTATCTGTGAAATTACAACGGTTTATCTTGATACCTGAACCTCCTACTATGAGCATACCATTTTTGGTGAAATTTTGCAAGGTAACATTCTCAAATGTAAGGTTCTCAATTCGTCCACCGTTTTCGGAACGTATCATAATCCCCTCGCGGCTGGGAGCAAGCATATATAAACGTAACCGACGATCGTGATTGGGGTCACTATTTTCTTTTACGTTTATGGCACCTTCTATCAATACATCACGCAAAGTAAAATTACTGATGTTGTCTTCGGCATTTATGATTGTTGCTGTCCTCATCTCAGGACTAAGATATAACACGGACTGCTTGCCATAGCCACATAAAGTTATTCCACTGTAGATTTTGAGTGGAGCTTTCAATATGTGCACACCTTTTTCGAGGACAATACATTTTCCAGAACCTCTGTGTCTATCGATAACATCTTGTACGGACTCTCCAGGATTTACCCGGATTGAACCGGAAGGTATATCACGAGTAGGAGCATTGAGTGCTCCGATTTCAGTAGGCTTCAGGAAATCGAGCACAGGCAGTGTTTTCATCATCTGCCTACTTTTGACCGGATGGTATTTTAATCCGGTTAAAGTACCTATAGAAAAGGCTGGATGCACATGTTTCTGTATAAATTGTTTAGTATAAGGGAGCTCGGTTCCCTTTACATTTGATATAATAATCATAAATAGATTGATAAATATCTTTTATAGTATCCATCCTGCTTGTAGAAAGAGTGCCATAAATATCAATATCATTACCCAGCATCACTTTAGCGGTAAATTCATAAGCATAGGCTAGTCTATCCTGTGCTACACCGTAAAGATCTATGCCTTGAGTACGGGCTGTTTGAGCTGCTTTTTCAAACTCACCTATGCCAAGTTGCGCATGATCCCAGTCGCGAATAGCTTCCTGCGATTGTCCCCGGGATAGATGTACTTTGTGATTCCTGAATTTCCAGGTCCCCAAAGGTAACGGTCAATAGCTTTATTGAATATTTCACAGTTATCGGTGTAAACTGCTATGCATAACATAGTGCTTATCATTGATGCATCCCAGTTGCCATTAGCTTCGGTAAAGAAATCTTTAATAGTTGGGTATAAGATTGTTAATACCATCTTTTCAAATTGTGCCATATCCCGCTCGCTCCAACCAGCATCTGAGTATTTCAATATTTCAGCAGCATTCAAAAAATAATATCCCCACAAACCTACATTCAATTTGGCATTGTTAGCATCAAAACTATGCAACTTATACGCCCAGGCATTAAGTATCTCAATTGCCTTATCAGCGTATACTTGGTCTTTTGTTATATACCATACCAAAGAATGCTTATAAGCAGCCATAGCACTTTGATAAAACTCTTTACCTCCAAAACTGTTTACCCCATAAGCATCTTCAGAAACAAAAGCAATAGGACAAGGAACAAAGTTGAGAGAAGTCTGTTTTTTCAGATCGTTAAAAGCTGTTTTCCAAGGCTCATTACCTTGCAATACATTTGTCCGCATAAATTCAAGATCTTCATAACTTTGAGCCATTCCCGGATGTACAAAAGGTTTTGATGCATATATACTTATAGTCCGATTCTGCGGACGACTCATTTGTTTACTTCCAAAATCATAATTTGGTACACCTCCCATTCTGATTATAAGTTTCCCTCCTTGCATGATATCCTGATGCGTGATGTAAGTAAGGTCATATTCCTTTCCATTTAGCTCCGCACTCTGTATATAGATATTTTCGGGTGAATTATTAACAGCTTCTATCATGAACTTTTTACCATTTTCGTGATTAATAGTAACTTTATCAAATAACGGGCTGCCAAGTACATATTGACCGGATGCTGTAAATACTGGATAAAAGCCCAGCGAAGACATTATATACCAAGCCGACATTTGCCCGCAGTCTTCGTTACCAATAATTCCGTCGGGCCGGTCATGATAGAAATTTTTCAATATATAGCGAGTGAGACGCGCGGTTTTCCATTGCTGCCCGACATAAGCATATAGGTAGGCAATATGGTGACTGGGCTCATTACCATGTGCATATTGGCCGATACATCCTGTGAGGTCAAGCAAAATGTCTTCATCATTCCCCGAATCAAGAGAGAAGAAAGTATTCAGTTTGTCTGCAAAAGCTTTCTCTCCGCCAAGAAGTTCGATAAGTCCTTCTACATCTTGTGGAACAAGCCAGAGATATTGCCAAGGATTTCCTTCGGCGTAATCTGTAGCCCAAGGCTTTTTAGATTTTATAGGATGAAAGACGGGGTTCCAACTACCATCGGACATTCTCCCACGAAAGAATCCTACTTCCTGATCATAATAAAGTTTATAATTGCGGGCTCGTTTGCTGAAATATTCATAATCTTCGACCTTATTCATCGCTTTTGCCATCAGAGCAATACTCGCAGTACCTATGGCATATTCAAGCGCGGTGGCAACAGGACGGTTCTTCATCACATCCGAGGGTATTGCTTTGAAATCCCGGTCAAAATCCATTCCACGTACATCGCTCATAGCAACGGCTTTTAAAGCTTGAAATGCTCTTTCAGGATCGAATCCCTTATTACCTTTCATGTAGGCTTCAGCAATAATCTGAAGGCTGTTAATTCCTACCATTGTACCTGTATCATATCCGCGCAAATGCCAGATGGGCAGCTGCCCGGTTTGATCGTAAATAGCAAGCATACTATTCACAAAATCAGCAGTCCGTTTCGGGTCTATTATAGTATAAAGAGGATGCGCAGCACGATAAGTATCCCAAAGAGAAAAGATTGTGTAGTTATCGAATCCGGGATTTTTGTGTACTTTCCAGTCGGAACCCATATAATCACCGTTCTGATCGTTGAATAGGGAAGGATGGGTCATCAGATGGAACATAGCGGTATAGAATATCCGTTTATCCGACTCATTCGGGGTCTCAACAATAATCTTAGATAATTCTTTATTCCATTTCTGTTCTGCTTGTTTAACAGTTTCCTCAAAATTCCAATGAGGGATTTCCGCTTTTATATTCATAATGGCACTCTCTGAATTGACAGGAGATATCCCAACTTTCAGGGATACTGTTCCAGAGATTTAGCAAAAGAAATTAAAGATTTGATAGATTTGCCTCTCCCTTTCTTTCCAGGGAATAAACTTTAGATCTTCATAAATTGAGAAATCATAAATCCGGGACGGACAATTTAATAGCAAAAAACACTCGCTGTTTCTTTCCCCATCCTTCAGACGAACGATATCCTTTTTATCGTATATTTATCCACCAACTCCATATACGTATCAACCGTTCTATCATTTATGCCTTCATTCAAATCAATGATAATACGGGCATCCTTTCCTTGTGGAAAAGTATACTTATGATATCCCACGCGCTCAGATGCGCTAAGTTCAACATCAATATTATAATCATCCAAATTCACACTATAGTAGCCAGGGGTTACTTTTTCAGTTTTACGAGAGAATTTGGATGCATAGCCACTATATCGTTCTTTTTCTTTCCCCTTATTCAATTTTACGTCTCCCATATATGGCATAACTAAGATATCTCCAAGATCCCCTATTCCTGTTCCACTCAAATGTAGTTGAGAAAATCCAACTATTACACTATCTCTATAATTGTAGCCCGAACACCAGTCCCATCCCTTGTAAAAATTAGAAGGACCGACCTGAACTGCACCATATGGTACATTAGCTCCGACGAATACATGACCATGACCTCCCGAGCCAATAAAAGGGTCAACATAATCTATTATTTTTTGCGCTTGTAAACTATGCAACATACACAAGTATACAAATAATACATATATTTTTTTACTCAGTTCCATACTTTTATTTGATTATCTTTTTCCAAGTACTTTCTGTTCATTTTATTTAGACTATTATCGTAGCATAGAGTCCCAATCTCCTGAATAGTAAGCCTTATTCAATTTTTTCAATGCATTCTCATCTTGACTTCTGGAGAATTGATATTCCAAATCTTTATATAAATAATACTGTAGCCAGTAACCTTTCTGATATTTCTCTTGCGTAGATAAAACTTGTTTTAATTTCGCATACCAAGTCGTATTTATATCGTTCTTTTCTGCCACTTTCAATGCTTTTAATGCATTACTCCACATATTATCTGAAACTTTTTGCATTAAGTCTACAAAATCTTTATAAGCAAATGAGGAAATATCAATCAATTCACAACAATCATCAACTCCTATTTCTCTCAAATCAATAATCGTTTCAAAGTGTTTATCCCCATCCATATCATATTCTATCAGATCAAAAAAACCATTATTATCTGTATCGGTATACTTAACTGTAGCAAATCGATTGGGTTTTTTGTCCAAGCCAAACCATAAGCGGTCCCAACCTTGATAATATTCAGCATTTTGATCTATCCTCCAACATCCCCACTCTGCTCCATACAAATGGATACGTCCATCGAACCTACTGACATATAATTTCCCTCCACCTGAATTGTCCATATCCCATTCTCCACGATCTCCTGAAGCATCTGATTGTTTGTGGTTGTCGATTCCCCCTCCTTTCCATCCCGTCTTAAAAAGATCAAGAGGTTCATAGAATTCAACACGTTCCCAACGTTTACAATCACCATCTTCATCCCATACGAAATTGACACGATTCCACTCTCCTCGTTTGAAAATCAAGTCCCATGCATTTTCGTGATCAGGATAAATCAGTTCATCCAGTTGCCTCCATCGAGCATCCATGAGGAAAATGTCGGTCTCAGCCAAACCTCTTAAATTATTTATTTTATGTACCTGATCCATATAGTTGAAACCTTTTCCTTGAAAACCAATTGTCATATCAAAATCGAATTCATTTCCCGGACCATTATCATTATCCATGTCGACGGCAATTGAGACCCAATCTACAACTCCGTTTACTTGTTGATTGACAAAACTATTAGCAGGAAACTTGCTATCTACATGTTTTGTTGAGTCCAAAATACGAATAGCCATTTCGGACAAATTATCTCCATCTTTATCATAAAATAAAAATGGATTTTCCCAATTCAATCTCAAATCCTCCATATTATAAGTAGAAGCATGAATTTTGAGAAAAGCAGTATGCCCGCTATAATCAGTATAAAAATCACAGACTCCAACCTTATCCCAACTTTTGAGCTGCATTGTATTCCAGTCGATATAATTAAATATATTATCATGATCCAAATCAAGCACTATCATGTAATGTCCATTGGGCCATACTTCCCCAGTATGCACCTTCGGATATTCGATGACAAACTGCATATCAGCCTTTCCGTCACCATCTGTATCTACCCAGTCAATAATCAAATCTCCCTGGCCACCGTAAATATCGTCTCTATTGCGATCTATAAGTAAACAGTCATTTTTTGTGTCTCCTTCAAAATCATCCCACGTCATATCTCCATCATCATCTATCCACATAACGGGTATACTGTCACGGGTTATAGAATAGATGACGTCCGGTTTGCCATCACCATTTATATCTTTTAATTTGGGCTGGTATCCTATCGGTGGTGGCGGAAGGCGGAATGATACAATTTGAAGTCTGTTATTCCAATAATCACCACTCTTCTGAGCATAGCTATAAATAGAGATGAACGCTATAAAAAAGAATAAATCTATATTTCATTTTACTATATTCTTTATGTATTTAATTTCTAATTCCCAGACCTGATTATTATGCCATCAATCATGTGACAAATATATAATCAGCACTTTAGTATAACTTTTAGATAATCCTTAAAACAAGAAAAAAATATAATACCTGCCAGGCAATTATTACATAAATCAGGTCATATTCTAAAGATATCTGCATTCAAATAATATGCTAACCACAAATCTTCAAGACTGATAATCTGATCAAATGAAAACAAGTATTCCGTACTAAACCATTCCCTATATTCTTTTACAAAAGATTGGTATATATTTTTAGCCAATCCATTTTTCACAAGACATGAACATTTTATCCACAATGCCTCTTCATTAAGAGCATCATGTACAGATATCGCATTACTTATCTCTATCTTCATAGATAAAAGTATCTTAAGCTCCTTTTTGATATATTATATCCAACAACAAATCGATGAGTTCATTAGCGAAATCAGGCTTAAAATTTAAGACCTATTTCATGTCATTCTGAACAGAAAGAGTTCGCTTAAGAGAAAACAAATAAACACTCCTACAATTATATATTTTGAATTACATAGAATAGCATCTTAATCATGTATAATTATATTCTATGAAAGAATGACAATACCTACTCCTATTTTGAGTACTTATACAAATACCCTTTTAATCATTATAGTTATTATTTCAATTAGATTCCCATTTATTTCAATGAGAATCTAATTGAAATTTACAAAGATTAATATCCTGGATTCTGCGTTAAATTATCATTTACCAATAAATCGGAAGCCGGAATAGGCCATAAATAATTCTTATCTTTATCAAAACGATATTGATAGAACCGAGTTTGATACCCTTCCTCTACCATATATTCAACATCAGGCAAACCATCTTCATCAATCTGCGGGATTCCTCCAATAGGATAATTGCCTTCATCCCAGTTCTTCAGAAGTACCTTAAAGGCATCAGAGACTATGCTCATATCTTTTCCATCCCAATCAGTACGACCTGACCATGCGCGACTCAACTGGTATTCACTGGTATTAAAGACCTTTTCTGCTATTCTCCACCGCAACAGGTCACGATAACGAATCCCCTCAAATGGAAATTCCATTCGCCTTTCCATGCGGATAATCGTACGAAGTTTCTCCTGTGAAGCCATTTCAACATACGGATAAACCAAACCGGTCCCATTGTATGCACGTTCACGAATTTTATTAATAGTATTATCCAGTATTTCTTGCGTGCACTGTCCAAGTTCATTCTTAGCTTCAACATATGACATCAGAATCTCAGCATATCTCAAATAAGGAAATGTATTATATGCATGAGAAGCCACACTACGATAATCAGTCCAATCATTAGTAACATATTTCTTCATAATAAATCCTTGATAAGCAGCATGTTCGTTACTTCCTTTGGAATCATTATTCCTATCCATATTATGGGTGGTCGTATTCAAACATTTAGTATCATAAGGTCCGGGAACATACTCATATCCATAAATAAAATATTCCGGATATTTATTTTCCAATAGACTATCTGTATAATTAGTTTGTCCCTTTGCTATTAATTCCAAGTATGTCTTCTCATGCTGCCGTGTCCAGATATAATCCGAATAACGAGGATCATGCTTTAGCATAAAAGATTGAACAGTATATGTCAAACGAGGATCGCGATTAGCCCAAAAATTCTTAGGATCATAAAGCGGAGATTCATCAATAGGCAGCCCATCAGTACAAAGATAAGAGCATACCAATTGTATTGATGGACCACGATTACAATTTCCACCAATCTGGCGTAAACAATAATTATTTACCGAGCCATACAAATCAGCACAATAATATCGCAAATCTTTGTTTCCTTGAAAATAGAAAATTAGTTCATTAGAATATGGTTTTTGAAACAACTCCTGATAATTCGGTTCCAAAGAGTATGTTCCAGCATTCATTAATTTCTCTGCAGCATCAATAGCCTTTTGATAATCCTTATGAAAAAGAGCAAAACGGACTTTAAATCCTAAAGCAGCTCCTCCAGTCGTTGGCCTAAGTTGACCAGTATAAGAATCCGACAACAATTCAGCAGCAGAATCAAGACATTCATAAGCATAATCAAGGACTTCACGCTTAGGTGAACGAGATGCGGTATAAGCCTCTGCCAAAGACATTCCTTTTTTATCAAGAATGACATCACCATAATATGTCGCAAGCATGGCATAAGAAAATCCCAAATGAAAATATGCTTCACCTCTATATTGGCGGATATTGGCAGGAGTTATATCTGTTGAAGTTTCAGCTGTTTGCAAGTTATTAAGAATTCTCAAAGAACGAGCAATAGCCTTATAAAGAATCAACCATCTTGACTTTGCCGTACCTGATTCCGATGTCATATTACCATTCTTAGTTTCTTCTTGAGAATTTCTACTAAAAACATCATCATCCCATGGATAGGAATCAATAGGATAAAAATCAGCCCTCATAAGATCATTAAGCGACATTAAATATTCCGTATCATCATGATACCAGTTATTACTTGACCCTTCAGAAAGAGGACTCAAATCAAGATCTGCACATGATATTATTATGAAAGTCACTGCCGCTGTAGCAATAAATTTTAAATTTCTCATAATATATATTTTTAGAAGGTTACTTTAACACCAAAAATTAAAGAAGTTGTAAGAAAGTCTTTATCAATTCCTTGTTCAGGATCCCAGCCATCAATACCGCCGCTTCCAAGATTAAAGGCAGGCAAATCATTTACGCTGACATATAGTCTCAATCCATTCACATAAAAATTCTTCGTAATATTCTGTGGAATAGTATACCCTAATGTTATATTCTTGACTCTCATATAAGCCGCATTATATAACCAAAAGTCATTAGAGCCATAAATCTGACCTTGATGCGCCCACGAAGCCATAGGAAATCTCATCTTTGCATTTTCCTCATCAGTATTGTAAGGGCTCCAATGATTATTAACAAGGACCTCAGGAACCTGCCCCCATCCCCACTCAAGTGGACGAACCATTATATCACTAACATATTTCAACCAGTGTCCAACACCCTGCAAAGAAAGATTAAAGTCAAACCCCTTATAATTTGCCCAGAAAGAAGCACCAAACTGCAACTCAGGAAGTGAGTTTCCACAATATACACGGTCTTTATCTGCTGTTATTTTACCATCACCGTCAATATCCTCAAACTGAATACAACCGGCAACTTCATTACCTTGTACTGCAACCTTCTTACCATTAGCATCATAAAGGGCTTCATCATTCAAGAATATCCCTTTATTCTTATAAAGATACCATTCTTGATAGTGCGATCCTTCCTCTGTAATATAGTTACCTGAAAATTTACGAAGATTACCCAAATACCCCATCTTTGACCGATAATCAGAAAGATTGAAACTTGCTCCATAATTAAAATCATTAATATGGTCATTCCATGCAAGTGTTACCTCCCATCCCTTTGTACTCATTTTACCGGCATTTTGTTCTGGTGCATTATATCCTGTATAATTAGGAAAATTCATTAACTAACAACATATCCTTTGTTTTTTTATAGTACCAGTCTCCATTAAAACGTAAACGGTTATTAAAAGAAATTGGCATCCACCCCTATACCATAAGTTGTTGTCGTCTCCCAAGTAATATTCTCAAACGCATAAGTTGATTGAAAAGCTATTTGAGTAGGATCCGCAATACCTGTAGTTTTATTTGCAAGATAACCATTACTAAATTCCATAGACGCCTGATATGGAAATTCAGAACCGATACGCTCATTTCCCAATTGGCCTATCGATGCACGAAGTTTTAAGAAGTTAAGCACTTTATTATCCTTTAGCCAAGGCTCTTCTGTAACAACCCATCCTGCCGACGCTGATGGAAAAGTCCCCCATCGATGCCCCTTTGCAAAACGCGAAGAACCATCAGAGCGTACATTAACCTGGAGTAAATAGCGATTTGCATAAGAATACATCAAACGGCCGAAGTATGAACGATAAGCATTATGCCCAGCACTACCATTATTGTATTGCTGATCTTCGGGACCAAGATTCAAATAAGGATATGATGATAATACGTAATTATTACGCCATGCACCTTCATTTTCCCAGTTAAAAGCGTAATCTTCATACCCGACCATCAAATTGAGCGCATGTTGACCAAATACCTTGTTATAATTAGCATATAGTTGGAAAGTCAAGCTATTATTATCATTACGATCTTCACGCAAATTTGTCGTAGATGAATTAGGATAAATATTGCCTTCCATATCATACAGGTCAAACTTTGTGTCCCAATCCTTACTCTTATAAAGATAATAAGTAGGCGCGGCAACAGCAGAAATTGTCAAACCTTCAAACGGAGTAAGGTCAATACCTATTTTACCAGAGAACCCAAACCCACGTGTTTTCTGTTTTCCGGCTAATGTCAATAGTGCATAAGGATTTTCACCATCACGGCCTTGAGATATCAACCCATTTGACCAAAAGTCCGTTGTAAGTGGGTGAGAATGATGCGTATAATAAATTGGACTGTTTGGATACTCACGATCTGTAAGTCTCACATTTAAGTCTACTTTTGCATGAATCCAATTGTTGATTTTAAAATCATTGTTTAGTCTTGCATAAATACGTTCATACTCTTTTCCCGGAATAATAGAGTTACCTTTATAATAGTTCAAGCTGAAATTAGTTAGCAATTTATCCGTTCCACCCGACAGAGTAAAAAGAATGGCGCTGATGGTTACTCTGGTCTTTTAGTAAAACATCCTGCCAATCAGTTATTGGATATCGATCAGGATCTATTGCATGATTAGCTTCATATGAATCAATGAAGTCTTGCGAATACACACCATATAGATCATCTCCACCATCATTATAAGTTAATTCATTTTTAAATATCATCCAATCTCTTGCACGGGCATATTTAGGCATTGCCGTAGGCATATCTATGCCATATTCATAGTTATAACTCATTTTGAGCTGATTATTCTTGGCTCTTTTTGTAGAAACAAGAATAACACCAGCTGCAGCACGTGAACCATAGATGGATGCAGAAGCCGCATCTTTCAACACTTGTATATCTTGCACTTCCGACGGATCTACATCATCAAGTGTACCAGGAACTCCATCAATAATAATCAATGGGCTACTATCAGACATGGTAGTCACACCATGAATAAGGATTTCTGATGAGGAGGACGGGTCACCAGTTGTTCGCATTACCTGTACACCAGCCATTTGTCCTTGTAACTGTGCTGAAAGGTTAGGATTAGTCTGTTTATTCAGACGATCCCCATTTAGTGAAGAAACCGATCCAGTCAAGTCTGACTTACGAGCAGTTCCATAGCCTATGACAACCACTTCATCGAGCAATTCGGAATCCTCCCGCAAAAGCACTTGTACAGTTTTCAAACTTCTCAATATTATTTCTTGTGGAATATACCCAATATAGCTGAATTGAAGTACATCATTTACGTTTGCAGGCAATGAGAAATTACCATTTGCATCAGTAACCGTACCTTCTGTTTGAACCTTTTATAATTATAGTAACACCGATAAGCGGTTCTCCCTTTTCGTCAGTGACTGTCCCAGATATACGTTGCTGCTGTTGCAAAGTCGTTGTTTCTTTGCGGGTTAGGACAATATGATTTCCCTCCATCTTATAAGTTATGGATGAACCTGACAATAATACAAGAAGTACTTCAGAGACGGACTTATTATTTACACGGATACTTTTGCGTGATGTTACATCCACATCATCCTTATAGATAAACAGATAATCTGTCTGAGACTCTATCTCATTCAGTATAGATTCAAGTTGCACATTGGTTCGATTGATTGTCACCCGTGCATTCTGTGAATGACTATTCTTCGCCATCAGGCTAAAAACACAGAAGAACAAAAAAGAATATTGATATTCTCATAATTCTGAATAATAATGTTATTTGCGGATTTTTAGGGCAATAAATATCCGACAAAGGAATGTTTTTCATATCTTTGTAAATGAGTTATTAATATGATTTGTAAAATTGAATTGTGTTAATCAGGGCCGATGGATGGGGCAAACATCTATCGGCTTTTTGTTTTTCACCAGTATTGTTCCATAGGCTAATCTTCCATTTTAAACAGGTTAATATTACGTTTACTTTATATAAATGACGTCATTATCTTTATCTCTTCGATAAGTGAAAGATACATCTTTCTGTAAAACACGCAATGCATAGTCCAATCCGTCGGATATACGGAACTTTCCGGTCAGTGCCACACTTTCTATACTTTTCTTATCCACCGGATTTTCATATCATAATATCTTTCCAAATCTTCCATGATCTGGATGAACGGCTTGCTCTTAAAGCAGTACAGACCTTCTTTCCAACGATACACATTGTAATCATCAATCTTGCTCACTACCAACCTGCCATCTTTCAGAATTGTTTTATAATTGGGAAGGAGCACTACAGCCGCCTTTTCATTAAGAGGCGACTTCACCCTGATTTTTCCTTGCATCAACGATGCTTCAAATACCGCTTTCTTCGAATAAGCCTCCACATTGAATTTTGTTCCCAGTACCTCTACATCCATAGCATGTGTACGCACCACAAACGGACATCTCTCATTACGTGCCACTTCAAAATAAGCCTCTCCATCCAGTATAACTTCCCGCTTATCTTTCATAAATGAAACAGGATATTGCATTCGGGTTCCGGCATTCAGCCAGACGTTTGAACCATCGGGTAAATCGAGGTTCACTCGCTGGCCGGCCGGTACGGTAATGGTTTGCATAGCTACATTCACATCGTCCTTATCTTTTCCTACTGAAAACAAAGCAGCCGTTACACCTACCGTAATCACTACAACAGAAGCTACCTTCAGGAATTCCCTGATGAAGTAATTCTTCTTCTTGGCAGTTTGCCGTTCCATTCTTTTCAGGCGTCCCGAAAGAATAATCGCATTGAACAACTTGCGCTCCCGGCGTAACAGCTTACTGTTCTCCTCAGAAGTTTCAGCCCATTCTTTTATCGATTTCATCTCTTCCACAGAAGCATGACCTTCGAAAAAACGGTATAATAAATCCTTATCCATACATACTCTTATTAGTGTATCTATAGTAATAGCGGGTCATGGGAAATATTCCCTAGTAGAAAAAGAAACTTTTTTTAGTTGAGATAGAAAAAAAAGCAGGGAAACAGGCAGGTAATCCTTTAAGGCAAGACGTAATACTTTGGTAGACTTAGCAATATGGAACTCTACACCTTTAGTGGTCATGCCCAGCAAAGCGGCTATTTCCTTATGAGATTTATTCTCATAACGACTCATGATAAAAAGATACGCATTGTCTGCTCGGGCAAACTTTCCAGAGTCTTATCTACGATCTCTTGTATTTCTGCCGTAAACACTTCATTGGGTTCAAAATCTTCCAACGTAATAATCCGGTCAGACAACTCCCAGGCATATAACCGTGAAAGCTCATCGGACGCTTCCTGATGTACCTGCTGATGACGCAAGTGATCTATACATTTATGTTTGATGGTAGTCAGCACATAGGCCGGAATATTGGTATCGGCAGGCAAACGATCCTTATTTTCCCAATAGTACATCATAGATTCAATGACAAAGTCTTCAGCAACAACCTCATCGCGTACATAGGTACAGGCGAAGTGGACGAAACGCTGCTGATACTCTATAAAGAACTGATTAAAAGTATTTAGATCTATTGTCATCGACTGCCAACCGTATTAAATTAAAAAGGTATAGTATTGCAAATGTACACTTTCTATTAATAACAGAAAAACAATCTTCAAAATATAAATTCTATCCGCCCGAGAAGCTCCCCCCGGACAAGCCATTGGATATATAGATCCAACATGCTGGAGATATGCAATCTACACTTATATATAAGCCCTTATCCTACGATCCACTTACTGCCCGGTATGAATGAGATAATCTTCGTAGCGATGAAACAGCTAATGAATGTAGTTACTGCAATACAGGGTATAGCAGCAACAGTAGGCAATGCCAGGTTTAATGCTTGAACACAGTTACCCATAACCCAAGCCAGAATATGTGCATAAGGTACATACCATAGCTGAGCTTTGATGTTTCTGTAATAACCTGTGGCGGATTCTGACGGTTTATACATGTGAAAAGAAGGAATGTACCTGCCGTAAGGAGCACACAGTTGATAGTACAGAAAGCCCATCCGATCTCTATTTCAGGAGTAACAAGAATTTTTCCGGGAATGGCCTGGACATAAAATGAGTAGATCGTCCATACAGCACCGACCACCATTAAAATAGTTCCTATAGTGAGACGCTTGGAACGGTTCCATGTAAGATGTACACGTATATAATGCGCCATTACAAGGTATCCCAAGTAACCGGAGAAGTACCACAACATATGGTATTCGTTCCAGAAACATTGTCCCCATACTTCACCGAACCAGCGGTTGAGATAAGGCATACAGGTCGAAAGCAGGAACAAACCAATGAAGAATCGTTCTTCTTTAGCCGTAGCTTTACTCAACCACGGCGATATGATGGGGATGAACAGATAAAGGCTGATCAAAGGATACATGAACCACAAGTGTCCGGCCAGTGACGGAAAGTTCAGGAGTATCCGCGACATATCATTCAATGATGTTTCTCCGTTTATCTGTCCCCACAACATCGGAAGCGTACTATACAGTATCATGAATATGAAGAATGGCGGCAAGATGCGAATGGCACGTTGACGGTAGAATTGCCACATGGTCTGTTCTTTCTTCATCGGTGCAAGAAGAAAGGCAGAGACAATCATAAACAGTGGCACCGCCATGCGTGAGAAACCGTCGTACACAGCTACCCATAGCCGATCCGCCTCACTACCCAAGTAGGACTGCGGCCCCACCATATCCGTAGCTCCGGCAGCACCATAAAAGTTTTCACTAGCATGGACAACCATGACAAGAAAGCACGCAAATACACGCACATAATCCAAAAAAAACAATACGCCTCATCTTTTGTTTAGTATTAGAGATAACTATTCAATTGCAAAGATAGGACATGCCACACAAAGGTATAGGATAGAATCCTACCAAAAAATGCCACTTTTAAGCCAAAAGCTACAAATATAGTAATCGCATTGCAGTATTAGCCTACCACAATGCGATTACACGATAATCTGAAAAGACAGATTCGACTGACAAAGAAAAATTAGTAGTCCGGATTCTGTATCAGCAGTTCATTCTTCTGTATCTCGTCCAAGAGGATAGGCAGGAAATAAGATTTGTTCTTCCATCCCCGTTCCTGTACTTCCGTAATTGAATAAACCTGTTTGCCGCCTCCATAAGGATAACGGATATCAATGCCCTGTGCATTCTTTATCACATCGGGAGCAATCATCCACCTGCGGATGTCAAAGTAACGATGCTGTTCATAAGCCAGCTCAATCTTCCGCTCATTGCGGTAACGCTCCACCAGCGCGGCACCGGTCACTCCCATCGGAATATCTGGCATTCCGGCTCTGGTACGGATTTTATTGATATACTTCACAGCTTCTCCTTCATCTCCCAGTTCAAAGCAAGCCTCAGCATAGTTCAGCAACACTTCTGCATACCTGATTTGACGGAAAGGATAGTTCTGGCGGTCATACTGATGATTAACAGCGGGATCAATAAACTTACGCATATAATATCCTGTGTATGTCCCGTTCCAGTCTTCTATCGGCCCTTGGCGGGTATCCAGCCCCGGATTATAAGAACCATTTGCATTCTCATAGAAGCCCGTCTGCACAATTCCCTCCGGATCGGAACCAATCACGTCATCAGGACGTTGCCTCCATTTCGCTCCATCATAAAGCACACAGGCATAAAAACGCGGGTCTCTGTTCTTATAAGGTTCCGCCTTATGTTCCGGGTTGTCCCAACTGAACTTGCTGCCATCAATCATTTCATAAGAATCTACCATCTGCCCTGTAGGCACATTGCCACCCCAACCATGGAAACCGTTGGGAGAGTTGAACAAACCGAGACTCGGGCACTGGAAATCCCCGTTGTTGCTATTTACAATGTCATAGTATGTCAGCATAATATCTTCATCATTTCCATTATTCAAGAAGAGATTCACATAGTTGTCAGTCGCTTCTTCCGCCGTTGAGAATCCATTTTCGCCGTACAAACGATAGATATTAAGGTCCATCACATCCTTTGCCGCCTTCCGGGCTGCTTCCCAACGGGCTTGCCGGTCACCATCCACATAGCTCACTAACTCCGGATTCTTGTAACCGGATGCCCACGATGCCTGAGAGTTGTACAGGTCGCTTGCCGCATAAAGCAGCACCCGCGACTTCAATGCCAATGCCGCACCTTTAGTGGCACGCGCCTTATCACCGCTCAGAGGTAGCAAGCCAGCGGCAGCATCCAGCTCCTTCACAATATAGTCAACCGTTTCTTTCAGTGTATTCCTCGTCACCAACAACTCGTCCGAAGGTGAATAAGACTTGTCGATAAGTGGCACACCGCCCCAGAAGCTCATCAGCCAATAGTAGAAATAACCGCGCAAGTAGTGCACTTCTCCCCGCAACTGGTCTATGTCATTCCCCTGCAACTCGTACTTCTCCACATTCTCAAAGAAGATGTTGCAAGCACGGATATTCTTATACAGCCTGTTCCACGTGACGTTATTGAAAGCATAAATCCAGAACCCGGGTCCCAGGATGCCCAGATAACTCGGGTTAATCTCACTCTTCACAACGGGCTGGCTCTCCCAAGACCATACTTCCATTGCTTCATCGCAAAGGGAAGAGAACATCACGGTGTGGAAGCCATAATACTGCCCCTGATAGATGTTGTTGACAAACGAAGTCACCAGCGCCTTGTCCGTCCAGACCGCAGCATCCGAATAGCGGTCCAGCGGGTCTACATTGAGGAAATCATCATTACATGCCGTGAACATCAGCATCATCAGCATAGCGAATATCTTAAACTGTTTCATAACATTTCAATTAAAAGGTTACATTTACTCCAAAATTCAATACTTTGTTCAACGGGTGGTTGTAGCCGGAACCACTCGTATTCTCAGGGTCGTAGTCCTTCATGTCGGGACTAAATGTCAGCAGGTTATAAGCGCTGATGTACACGCGTACTCTTTCGATGCCGGCTTGTTTGGTAAAGACTTTGGGCACGGTATAGCCCAACTCAATGTTCTTCAGGCGAACATAGTCCGTTTTGTGCAGCCAGAATGTATTAGGCTGGTTCACCCAGTATTCATTGCTACGGTTGTAGGTACGCGGGAAACTGGCTGTAGGGTTATCTTCCGTCCAGCGGTTGTCATAGAAACTCTTCAGGAAGTTTCCGAAGTCACCCGATTCCGTGCTTTGCTGGAATACACCGCCAAATGCACCCTGAAACAATACGGAGAAGTCGAAATCCTTATAGGTAAGGTCAACGTTCAAGCCGCCCGTGAAGGTGGGAGTCTTGGTCTTGTCATTCCGCACACGGTCGTTGCCATCAATCACTTTGTCACCATTTACATCCCTGAAAATAATATCTCCGGGACGGGCGCCTGCCCAGTGCGGATAGGATTCCACGTGAGCTTCGTCTTTGAAGATGCCGATGGCCTCATAATAAAGTCCGGCATCAATGGGCATCCCCGTTGACTTCTGATAATCGGGGAGCACCCGAGCTTCTTCCCAAAAGAGAATTTTATTCTTGGCATACACTCCGTTCAAGCCTACTCCCAGAGAGAAGTCTTTGAAACGTTTGCGATAATCTATGCTGAAATCAACACCCTGGTTCTTCACCTTTCCGAGGTTTTCATCGGGTAAAGTGAGTCCCGAAGTATTGGGAACAGAAGCATTCCGCTTCCAAAGGATGTCTTTCCGCTTATTGTAGAAGTAATCGACGGTTACAGCCAAGTCGCCATTCAGGAACTGCAAGTCTAAACCGATGTTTTGTTGAGTAGCTGTCTCCCCAGGTTACATTGACGTTGGGGGCTACGTTTTCCATCAGGGATTGATTGGCAGTTGCACCGCCATTCGTGAGGTACATCAGGTTGTTGAAGGTATAAGAAGCGAGATACTGATACGGATCGATCATATCGTTGCCCGTCTTTCCCCAGGAAGCACGGACTTTGGCAAAGTGGACGAAAGGCAGCGCCTTCTTAAAGAAGTTCTCTTCGGAGATGACGTAACCCAATGAAACACCTGGGAAGAAGCCGAACTGATTGGAATGGTCGAAGATATATGAGCCCTGGTATCTCCATACAAATTCGGCCGGTACTTGGACTTATAGCTGTAATTCACACGGCCGAAGTAGTTGAGACGCGCCTCTTTATACCCCTTACCGGTATTATTTATTTCGTCCTGTCCACCGGCAAACAGTTCATCAATGGCAGTGGAAATGAAATATCTGCGGAACGCCTCAAAGGAGTCTCCCTTACCGGTGATTCTTTCTGCACCCGCCAGCACATTTACAGAATGGTTCTCAGCAAAAGTACGGTTATAGTTTATAATGCCGCTGAGCAGGATATTCTGGTTGTCTTCCATAGACTCCCTGAGACGGGGATCGCTGAAACCTTTCTTACCTTCTACCAGAAGAGGATTATTGTTTTCATCCATGGATGTCCCGTCCCATGAGTACAAAGTCCAGGGGGGTCTGCCATATCTTGCGGAAACGGAAGTTCTTGTCCAGTGAGGCAGTGGCTTTAAGAGTGAGTCCTTCCACATAAGGAACATTGATGTTAACGCCGAAGTCTCCGTTCAGTATGTAGCGTTTGTCTCGCTCGTAGCCTGTGGCGTCGGTGGCAATCACTACCGGGTTATCACCAAACTCGATATCGGGACCCGGGAGCCCATTGGGCCAATAAGCAGGCATGTTGGGCTTGGACCTCATCAGCATTCTGAAAATATTCTCGGACGAACGAGTGGGATATTTACGGTCTTCCATACGCCCCGTGAGGTTCATGAAGAGGTTGATGTACTTATTGAGTTTCAGGTCCAGATTCGATTTCAGGTCGTACTGGTTGTACTTGGTTCCGCTATTGCGGGTAAAATCCGTCCTGGGTTTTAGCAGATACACTGACGAAGTAGGTCATGTTGTCCGTACCGCCGTCGATAGTGGCATTAGCATAGGTCTGGGGGAGACCAAGGTTTCAAGGTTTCTTTGAACCAGTCGGTGTTGGGATACGACCAGGGATCGGAGCCATCACGGTATTTCTGAATATCTTCCGGGGTATAGCGTTCTTTGTTGCCTGCGTACTTATCAATCTCATTCAACAAAGTGGCGTATTCGGAAGCATTCGCCATTTCGGGGATGACGGTAGGACGGGATATACCGTAGTTATAGGAAAGGTTTACGGTGGGTTTACCCTTTTTGCCCCGCTTGGTGGTAATGATAATTACACCATTGGCGGCCTGTGCACCATAGATGGCAGCCGAAGCATCCTTCATGACGGACATAGTCTCAATGGTGCTGGGGTCGATACGTTCAAGCGAGCGTCCCGGAACGCCGTCCACTACCACCAACGGGTCGGCTTTACCGAAAGTGTTGACACCACGGATTCTGATGGTAGCTCCATCGTAACCCGGTTCTGCCGTATTGGAGATGGCAACCACACCAGGCAGCCGTCCGGCAAGTCCCTGACTGACATTAGTTACAGGGGTGTTTGCCAGCTTTTCGCCGCCGATGCTGGTTACAGAACCGGACAAGGTAGCTTTCTTCTGGACACCATAGCCCACGATTACCACTTCGTCCAGCATTTCAGTATCTTCCTTTAGAAGCACTTCCAGGCTTTTTCTTCCGTTAAGAGGGATTTCCTGTACCAAGTATCCCACATAAGAGATGCGCAGCGTGGCGCCTTCGGGCACGGAGAGGGAGAAGTTACCGTCCAGGTCAGTCACCGTACCGTTAGACGTGCTACCCGCTTCCAGAACAGAAACTCCTATCAGAGCCTCTTTCGTTTTCTCATCCAATACTTTTCCTTTGACAGGTTGGTTCTGAGCCCACAGCAAACCCGGGCTCACGAAGGCAACAACAACAAACAGAAGGAAATTCAGACATTTGTTTTTCATAATAATATATTTAAAGTTAAACGTATATATATGTGTGTTTAAAGAGTGCGACGGCACCGCTTCTATCATTCGGCATGTATCAGTACAGAGGCATCCTCCATTCCTTCGGCAGAGACCGTCACCCGTATTTCGCCCTTTTCTTCCGTGGGCTGAACAATGGCGATGGCTCTTCCCCGGAATGTGTTGGGGGTAAGCGAACGGAAGCTTTTCATGTCATCATAGGCAGCATTTCCACTGGCAATAACGGTTCCCTTGCCACTGCATGCTATCTTGACGGGCAAGGACGTATCGGGAACTACATTTCCGTCTTTGTCTACCAGCTCTATCTTCACGTAAGAGAGGTCGTTCTTGCAGGCTTTGATGGTATTCCGGTCGGCAGTCAGACGTATGGCGGCAGGCTCTCCGGCTGTCTTCAATATGAATTCTTCCTTGCCTTTTGAATTCACCGCTTTCAGAATGCCCGGTTCATAAGGCACCTCGAAGGTGGCTGTATAATTCTCCTTGCCGGTTTCTTTCTCACCTATCAGCTTGCCATTCAGGTAGAGTCTCACTTTCGGGGAACGGCTGTATACGTTGACTGACAGGGTTTGTCCTTCCAATCCTTTCCAGTTCCAGCTTACAAGTTCGTTGGGCCATCCCCAGCCATTCACCACTTCTTTCTTATTATCGGGAACGGGGGCATGTACGGCCATCGTCAGCGGACGTTCCCGCCAAAGCACATCACGATAATAAGATTGGGGCTTCTTGTCACCGCAAAGGTCGATGTCGCCACACCAGCCATTATACCAGGGCCAACCCATGAATTGCGGATTGTGTTCGCCCTCACCCAGGTACAAGGCATGAGCCAGTCCGGCTTCACCCAGATAGTCGATAGCCGTCCAGACAAAATCGCCTATCACATACGGATGCTTTTCTACAAGATTCCAGTTCTGGGCGGCTTCTTTCGGATAAGACTCGCTGCCATAAATGACGCGGTCGGGATAGGCTGCATGATCACTTTCATATTTCCACCAGATGTAGTTGTAGCCTGCCACATCCAGGTTCCGGAAGATTCTATAGGAGTCTTTATCCCAGGTGAACTGGCGGCGGTCCCAGAAATCGTTTGACCCTATGGTTGTGAAGCGGGACGTATCGTATTTGCGGATGGTTCCGACCAGTCTCTTCGAAATCAAGTCTCCTTCGGGTTCATCGGCACGCTGTGCCACCTCATTTCCGATGCTCCACATGATGATGGAAGGATGGTTGCGGTCGCGGCGGACAGATGCGGACAAGTCTCTGTCGCTCCATTCATCAAAGAACTCATGATAGTCTTGTTCACGCTTCGCAGCTTGCCATTGGTCGAACGTTTCGTGAATGACCAGCATGCCAAGCCTGTCGCAGGCATCAAGAAAGTGTTCGGACACTTGGTTGTGAGAGCATCTGACGGCGTTGTAGCCATTGGCTTTCATAAGTTCCACCTTCCGCTCTTCGGCACGATCTATGGCAACCGCTCCCAGCAGTCCGTTGTCGTGATGGATGCAGCCTCCTTTCAGTTTCACAGGTTTGCCGTTCAGCAGGAAACCTTTGTCGGCAGAGAAAGAGAGGGTGCGGATGCCGAAAGGAACGGTAATCTTATCATATTCCTTTTCGTTGGAGAATAGCGATACTTCTGCCGTGTAGAGCACCGGTGTGTCTACCGACCATAACTCGGGCTTTTTGATGGAGAAAGATGTTGCTACCGGAGTCTCTTCGGAGAGCAGCACGTCCTGTGAGGTTGAAAACACTTCGTTTCCGGCAGGTGAATATATTTTAATACCTATTTTACCTGATTTATTTTGCAGGGCCTCGTTGTGTATGATAGTGGAGAACTTAATCACAGCGTCCTTCTTTTGCAGTTCGGAAGCATCGACAAAGGTATCCCACTCGTCCAGATAGAGCTTCTCCGTCTTCATCAGCCACACGTGGCGGAAGATGCCCGAACCGGCATACCAACGGCTGTTGCGCCCTGCATTCACCACTTTCATGGCAATGGCGTTCGGGGTGCCGGGAGCATTCAGATAGGGGGTGATGTCTACCTTATAAGAAGTATAGCCGTAAGCATTGAAGTTAGCCTTTTTGCCATTTATCCAGAGTTCGGATTGATTGTACACTCCTTCGAAATAAAGGACAATGCGTTTGCCGGCATCGTCTCCGGAGAGGGTGAATTTTTTCCGGTACCAGCCTTCACCGCCCACGGTCTGCCCGGTGTCGATGTCTCCTTCGCTCATGCGCGAGAAGGGACCGACGGTGATTCCTTCTTTCTGAAAGGGTAGTGGTTCTACGCTCCAGTCATGGGGAGGTCGAGTACTCTCCAACGGCTGTCATTGTATTCCGGCTGTTCGGTATTGGCCGCAATGCCCAAATGGAATTTCCAATCCTTATTGAAAAGGATTTTACGCCCGGATGCACGAAGTGTACCGCCCGAAAAGGTGGTGACTAACATCACCATACACAAAAAAATAATAGCTTGCTTGCTTTTTCTCATAATAGTTATGACTCAAGTTTAAATTCTTGTGACAAAACAAGCTATATTCAGTAAAGGAGAGGGGACAAAAAACAGGTCGCCGGAGGGGTAAAATTCCTGTCATGAAACGTTTCTATACCCTGATGAAAGGATTTTATACCCTAAAGAAGAGGCATTATAGTAAAATAGCTCCGCTTAGGAATTCGTCTCTCCCTGCCTCTGCAAATATTCTGTCGGCGTAACACCAAACTCTTCCTTGAAACATTTAGTAAAATATTTAGGACTACTGAAACCTATGGCATAGGCAATCTCCGAAATATTTAGTGTCCGGGCAAGAAGCATCATACAGGCACGTTTCATCTTGACATTCCGCACGAAATCTAAAGGCGTCATTCCGGTCATGGACTTTATTTTGCGGTACAGGGTAGATTTGGACATATTCATTTCTGTAGAAAGATGTTCAAGATCGAACTCCGACTCTTCAAGATGTTGTTCTATGCTATCGATAATAGATTGCAGAAACTGTTTATCCGCCGATGGATAGGCAAGTCCTTCCAGATTGATATTTTCTTCTTTACGAAAAGCGGCCTGACGCATCTTTGAAGACCGTATCAGGTTATCCACGCGGGCAAAGAGTATCTTCAATTCAAAAGGCTTGGCAATATATCCGTCCGCACCGGCCTCATAGCTTGCCACCCGGTCATCAATACCGTTCTTCGCCGTAAGTATGATCACTGGAATATGATTAAAACGCAAATCCGACTTGATGCGGGTGCAAAGCTCCCAACCGTTCACGTCGGGCAGCATGACATCGCACAGGATGACGTCTACCTCATTGTTATTCAGCTTTTCCCAAGGGCATTCTTCCCATCTACAGCCGTCAACACGGTGAACCGTTCCTTAAATATCTCCTTCATCATAAAGAGCAGTTCGGTATTATCGTCAATAAGCAACAGTGTGAGCTTGTCCGTGTCATCGGACAAAACGGCACAATCTTCGGAGTACTGTTCGTCCGGAGCAGATGATGAGACCATCGTTTCATCCACCAGTTCATCCGCTGCGTAGCTCTCCTTATCAATAGGCAACTTTACCATGAAACACGTGCCTTGTCCTTGAACACTTTCTACCATGATAGTACCGTGGTGAAGATTCACCAGGTCTTTCGTCAAAGAAAGCCCGATACCATTTGATTCAATTCCCCTGTTTTTACGACTACTATAGAAGCGGGTGAAGACATGCTCTATCTCTTTGGCAGGAATCCCGATACCCTCATCTTCCACCTTCAACAACAACATTCTATGATTTTCTTCACAAACTTCAGTCCGTGCCTCGACGATAATCCGTTTATTCTCCGGGGTATACTTAATAGCGTTGGACAACAGGTTATGCAATATCTTATCCAACTTGTCAAAGTCCAGATATCCAAATTCTTCTTCTGCCCGAATGCGAGTTTCCAATGTGATATTCTTCTTTAGGGCAAGAGGAAGGAAGTTTATCCGACAGATATTCAAGATGAACTCATTAATCTCTCCTTCAGAAACATTCAACTTCAACTTCCCCACATCCATTTTCCTGAAATCGAGCACCTGCTGTATCAGCCGTTTCAACTTATCTACATTGGCTCTCAACATTACGGCTTGTTGCTCCATATTCGGTGCTTTCTGGTCTAAATAATCAGATATACAGGATATAACGGTGAGAGGCGTCAATAATTCATGGGAAACATTAGTGAAATAAGTAAGTTTCGTACGCGTTAGTTCTTCTTGCAGCTTGACTTCACTCTTCAACCTGATGCGGCGCATGTAGAGCCGGATTACAGTATAGAAGCAGAGCCCGATTAAGAGAGCATAAACAAAATATGCAAACCAAGTCTCATAAAAAGCCGGTTTCTTCTCAAGAATCAGCAATACACTGTCTTCAGTCCATTTGCCCTGTTCATATTCCAGTTTCAACCTAAACTTATAGGTCCCTCTTTTCAACTGATTTGTAAAAAGCCGAATATTTATCATGATTCAAAACAATCCAGTCTTTGTCAACCCCTTCCAGTTTATAAGCAGCCCGGCACCTGGCATTGAGTGAATATTGAAGAGGAGAAAAAAATATCTCTATATTCCGGTCGTTCGGATCGAGAGATATATTTTCCACTGTATTCTCCTCCGAAGTATAAGGGAAGAAAATACTTTTTATCCCCTACCTTGACATCCGTGATAACTGGATTGGAATAAGCTTTACTCTCCTGCGAAGTACCAACAGAACGTATATGTGTAACCCCACGGTGTCCACCGGCATACAATCCCCCCTGACTGTCTCCACTAAAGGCCCTGTATCTGAAAACATCTACCAGCATATTGTCATCCGAAGTAGTGTAACCTGTATAAATCTTCCGACGAATATCATAACAAAGTATTTTTTTATTCGTAATAATCCAGACGTTTCCTTTATTCGATAATAACCCGAGTACGGAACAGTCATCAATGACATCATCCAAACACATATTTGCTAATGTCTGTTTATCTTTATCAGACTTGAAAATCTTTCCCAAAGAGGAGATTACCCACAAACAGCCTTCTTCATCTACACATATATTCTTTACCTCTTCTTTCTCGTAGAAATAAAGCATAAGGTTTCCCTTCTGTTCATAACTGATTTTATTATCAGCATAATGCAGCCGATAGACCTGTTTATCTGCTGATATCCCCCAGATTCTTCCCCCTGCATATCACAAGCCAAAGAAGACATTAGCGGAAGAGCGGCATCCTGGTTTATCAAGTTCCGAACATCAGGACACTTTACATATATATTATTCCACGTAGTTATCCACAGATTACCGTCACCATCTTCCACCAGCCCCTTTATCATTTCTTGTTTCTTTATCAATTCTGACAGGTCAACATCTTCTGCCACCTGTACTCTGAGATTCTGGTTGGTAAGCCGTATCAAGCGGGTAACACCACGGATACTGGCCCACACTCCGGATTTAGAACAGGATTTTATCAGAATATCTGCCTCTCCCAAATTCCCCGTCTTACTGATATCTGCAAAGGCATCCCGGGACAAATCGTACAGGCAAAGTCCATATCTGTCTTGGCTCATCCATAAAACATTATCTCCATCCAAGCAAAGATTAAGTAGATTGGCATCCCATCCTGTTTGTTCCTTAAACTGACGCAAAGGATAATTATCAATCTTCGAATTATCAAAGAAAATAGTATATGCCATATCATAAGACCCCAGCCACAGATTACCTTCTCTGTCTTTTTCGTATTCTGGTGTACATCATGTGTGTATCTACCAGATCGTGTATATCGACCTGCTTCAATGTCCCTTCGCCTGTATATTCTAACGCATAGAGCCCTCCATAAGATAACAGCCAAAGATAACCGAAAGTATCATCCTGGGTCATACTGAAAAAGATAGGTTCAGTCTCACCGCTTCGGGGATTCAGTACATGGTGTCGCTTATAACATTCTTCTCCTGCCTTATCCGGGAAAAACTGCCACAATCCTTCTCCCCATGTGCCTATCCAATAGTTTCCCGAGCTATCCTGGAACATAGTAAAAAATGAGTTCCCTTTTTCAAGTTGCGGATAGCCTACGAAAGAGTCAGTATGCAGATCATATTTGAACAAACCTGCATAGGAAAGTACCCATACCGATCCTCCAGAATCTACATATATAGAATTTACAGTAGGGCTTTTACCCGATTCAGAAGAAAGTTCATATTCGCGTATAACATGAGCAGTGGAGTCACACTTATAGATTTTTTTTCCTCCGGAGGCTATCCAGGAGATTTCGTTTTTATCAATTACTATATAGTCTATTACCCTATTCCGGAGTCTTTCATCAGGGAATGGTATGACCTGGCAAGTCTGTTTATTATAGAGGTTAACACCTTTTCTCGTCGCAATCCATACATATACATCATTATCGGTTATGCATACGATAGAATTGTCACTTAATAAGTTCAGGTTTTTATAGTCGGAACGGAAAGTCTGTAATCCATAACCGTCATATCGTGCCAGACCATTCGTAGTACCAATCCAAAGATAACCTGTGCGGTCCTGATAAATATCAAAGATTTCATTGGAAGACAATTGATAGAAGAAAGGAAACTGTCTGGAAAGCATATGCTGTGCACATACAAGCAATTCTCCACATAATAGGAACAGACATAAAATAAGGTATTTCATAGCATTATGACATGGTAACGCAAGCAAAGATATGAAAAAATATCGTTCTACAGACGACTCACATTAATAAATGATATTCTCCTCCCACCATTGCACGAACCACCCCTTTCATCTCCAACTCGAAAAGCAAACCAGTCATACGGTTCACAGGAATATCCGCTTCTACTACCAGTGCATTGACATGCAGATCTCCTTGGCGGGTAAGAATACCTACAATACATTCCTCGTCTTTACTCAATTCAGGAAAAAGATCACGTTGAATGCTTTCCGGCTTAACGGGTTCTCCGGCAGGATTCCACCCCATAGCTTCTATAAAATCTTCAGCAGACTGAATGAGAGCGGCTTTATTATCACGTATCAGCAGATTGCACCCTCTTGAAGATGCGTCTGAAGTACGTCCCGGAACAGCAAAACAATCACGGTGATAGCCTACGGCAAGGTCCGCTGTAATAAGAGAACCTCCTTTATCGGCTGATTCTACCACAATGGTAGCATCGCTCATACCTGCTACAATACGATTGCGGCTTACAAAATTGTGACGGTCGGGATTGGTTTCGGTAAGGAATTCAGTGAGTAGTCCACCATTTTCTAACATATCAATGGCAGTTTTACGGTGAACATAAGGATAGATACGGTCCAGTCCGTGAGCAAGGACAGCCACGGTGGAAAGGTTGTTGGCCAGGGCAGCGCGATGGGCATGAATATCAATGCCATAAGCCAGGCCACTCACAACCAGGACATCGGGACAGGAAGCAGACAAATCACGAAGAAAGTCTGCACAAAACTGTTTGCCATATTCCGTAGCATTACGGGTGCCTACCATATCAATAACGCGAAGACGATTGAAATCAGTATTACCCTTGAAGAATAGAACTACCGGAGCATCTTCACACTCACGCAAGCGAGAAGGATAAGATTCGTCTTTTAACGTAAGGCAGGTCAGGCGATTCTTCTCCACAAATTCCATCTCATGTTCGGCACGTAGAAAAGCTGCAGGGTTATCAAGTGCAGCAACCACAGCGGGACTTACACCGGGAAGGAGTTCGGGCAATTCTTTACGCAGACGGAAGACTTCGGCAGCACTACCCATACCGTCTATTAAACGCTTTGCCCCGATATGTCCTATACCGGGGCAAAGTGTGAGGGCTATACTGCAAATACGTTCGTCGTTATTCACGATAGTTAGTGATTAGAGATTATCGGTAAGATAAGGCGCAAAGATTTTATCAAACAGTTCGCTGTCGCTCAAACGTCCGTTCACTAGACAGACCGTATCCACCATTGCCTTGACTACTACTTTATTGTCACTCTTCCTGAAGATGTCCTGATAGAAAACATACTTGATGCCTTCCTTCTTCATATAGAGTTTGGAAACAAACTCGTCGCCACTCTTCAACGGAGTTTTAAACGCCATATTGATGCGTGCCACCACAGGGTCTACACCTTGCTCATGCAGCTTGGCAAAACTTACGCCTGTTGATAACAGGAACTCATGCCTGGTATGTTCCAGATAATGCTGATAGTTCGCATTATTCACGATGCCTTGCAGGTCGCACTCATAGTCGCGCACCTTCATCTCCAACTCATAGATATACTTTTCCATAATAAAACTTAAATGACACACTTATGGCACACTTTCTTTGAAAATGATACACTTATGACACACTCTATTTGAATCATTTTACAGGTATAGCTTTACAATTATAAAGTGTGTCATAAGTGTATCATCCGCGAGTTTTTTCAATGTCCAGTCCTTTGAATTTCTTTAATTCTTCCGTAGAAACCAACTTGTAAAGTTTGTCACTGGGACGTATTTTGTCCGCTTTCATCGAAAAATGCTGTCCTTTCTTCACCGTTTGCACAGGTTTCAGATCAACGCGGGCCTCATCGAGCGTAGTAAATACCGCACCTGTAGTGGGTCCCGTAATCAGTAACTTATCACCTACATTCAACTCCGCAGCTTCTACCAAGAATTCTGCCACACCGATATTAGAAAAATACCTGACGCCCTTGCCTACATATATTTTCCGTTCCGTGGCTGCAGAACCGTAGTTCTTTGTCCATTCACCAAGGCGTTGGCCCAAATAGTAACCATCCCAGAAGCCACGGTTGAATACTGTTTTCAGGCGTTCATCCCATGCGGCAATCTTTTCATCGGTAAACGTACCGTCCAGATAAGAACGGATAGCATCTTTATAGCACTCCACTACCGTACGGACATACTCCGGTCCACGGGCACGCCCTTCTATTTTGAATACCCGTACGCCTGCATCCAGCATCTTATTCATAAAATGAATGGTTTTCAGGTCTTTGGGAGACATGATATACTGATTGTCCACTTCCAGTTCCACATCCGTCTCTTTATCACGTACCGTATAAGAGCGGCGGCACACTTGCATACAGGCACCCCGGTTAGCCGAGTGATTCATCTCGTGAAGTGAAAGATAACATTTTCCGGACACTGCCATGCAAAGCGCACCGTGGCAGAACATCTCGATACGGATAGGTTTCCCGTTGGGTCCGCAGATATTTTCTTCGCAGATATGACGGTAAATCTCGGCTACCTGTTCCAGATTCAATTCGCGTGCCAACACCACTACATCAGCAAACTGTGCATAAAAGCGCAGTGCTTCCACATTCGAAATATTCAATTGCGTGGAAAGGTGTACTTCCTGACCTATCTGCCGTGCATAACCCATCACAGCCACATCCGCAGCAATCACTGCAGAGATACCGGCAGCTTTTGCGGCATCTACAATAGTGCGCATCAGCGTCAAGTCCTGGTCATAAATAATGGTATTGACGGTGAGATAACTTTTCATTCCGTGCTCATCACACGTCTGCGCTATTTCCTTCAGATCGTCAACGGTGAAAGTATTCGCCGAACGGGCGCGCATATTCAGATTCTCAATGCCGAAATAGATAGAATCAGCACCCGCCTGGATAGCTGCTGCAAGTGATTCGCGCGAGCCGACGGGAGCCATGATTTCAAAATCTTTTAAATCCATAAATCATATATTTATAAGCTACGAGTTACCGGCTACAAGCTACAAGTGGCTGCGCTATGTTCCGAAAGGACTCGTAGCCGGTAACTCGTAGCTTGTAACTTACTCATTTGTTTCCCTGCGCATCCAGGTCTTTCTGGAGTTCAGTGGCAATCTCCATGCCCAACTGTTGTCCGATCTGCATACCTTCGGTCATCATAGCAGGCGTAGATGCGCCCAACTTCTTTCCGACGGGTGTTTCATAAAAAGCAACGATTTTCTTCAAATCATCCAGTGTGAGATACTTCTGATAAACAGGAGCATAAAGTTCCGCCAGCTTACTTCCGAATTTTGTTTCCCACTTTTTCTGGAAACCATCCCAAAAAGCGGTTGAAGCCGAAGGCGACTGTTGTTTCAACATAGCTATCATCTGCGGTACCATAGCCTTTGCAGATGCCATAGAACCGGATAATTCAAGCATTTTTTCCAATGTAGCCTTGTACTCGTCATTTGGAGCCTGTGCAGAAACAGGAGATGCAGCAGCAAACAGCATGGCTACACACATCACTACTAAAACCAAACCTTTTCTCATAATTCTATATTAGTTAAATAAATGAATGATACAAAGGTAGGCTTTTTTCCGTATTTTTGCAGCGAAATAATCATTTAGTTCAATTGATTCATGAAGATAGGCCACATAGACTTGGGCGAACGCCCCATATTTTTAGCTCCGATGGAGGACGTCACCGACCCCGCATTCCGACTGATGTGCAAGAAGTTTGGCGCCAATATGGTGTACACCGAATTTGTATCGGCAGATGCCCTGATACGTTCCGTCAGCAAAACCGAGCAGAAACTGAATATCAGTGACGAAGAACGCCCCGTAGCCATACAGATATACGGTAAAGACACAGAGACCATGGTAGAGGCCGCACGTATTGTGGAAGAAGCACGACCGGATATTCTTGATATTAACTTTGGCTGTCCCGTAAAGCGTGTAGCAGGCAAGGGTGCAGGTGCAGGTATGTTGCAGAATATTCCCAAGATGCTTGAAATTACCCGTGCCGTAGTGGATGCCGTAAAGATACCCGTCACCGTAAAAACCCGTTTAGGCTGGGATGCCAACAATAAAATCATCGTAGATCTTGCCGAGCAGTTACAGGATTGCGGTATTGCTGCCCTCACCATTCATGGGCGTACCCGTGCACAAATGTATACCGGTGAAGCGGACTGGACACTTATCGGTGAGGTGAAGAAGAACCCGCGGATGCACATTCCCATTATCGGTAACGGAGATGTCACTACCCCTCAAAGGGCAAAAGAATGTTTTGAGCTTTACGGAGTAGACGCAATCATGATAGGTCGTGCCAGCTTCGGCCGTCCATGGATATTCAAGGAAGTAAGGCATTATCTGGAAACAGGAGAGGAATTGCCTCCGCTGAGTGCAGAATGGAAATTAGGTGTATTGCGTCAGGAAGTAATAGACAGCGTCAATCTGTTGGATGAACGAAGAGGGATTCTGCATGTACGCCGCCATCTGGCAGCAAGTCCATTGTTTAAGGGAATACCCAATTTCCGGGATACACGCATCGCCATGCTACGGGCAGAAACGAAAGAAGAGTTGTTTCGTATATTCGACGACATCGAAAGTTCCTTATTCTCTGCATTATAATATTTGAAGTAAAGGTTTTTCTCCTGAAGAACTTGAAAAGTTGATCTCCCTTTTCTCCGGGCGTTATGCGTCGGGTGATTTCACGGCTGAAGATATTCGTCAACGCGTGTTGTCTGGTTATCAGTTTGTTGGGAAGTTGCGGGAAGAGAAAAAACAGCCGGATAGGGGGCAAAAAGGGGTCAGGGTCACTTATAACCCCGTCTACAGCTCCAATGAGGAAGATACCCCGGAAGTAGTGTTGGAAAAAAATGACGATTTGCGTGCCGAGGCACCTTATATTCCTGACGATGTCTTTGCCCGACTGCCCGATTTGCTGACACGCTGCTGCCGTTATACGAGCGACAAGCGTGAGCGTGACATGGCATTGCTGGGGTGCCTGAACAGTTGTAGCGCGCTCTTCCCGTACGTCCGTTTCTACTATAAGAAATCGTTGTATTCCCCCCATTTCTATTTGGCCAGTGTGGCTCCTACCGGTGCGGGTAAAGGCATTCTGGGATTTACGGCTGCTTTGCTGGATCCCATGCAGCCGAAAGCGCAGTACCTCGCTTCCTGATACCAATCAGCCCCCCTGCCAGTATGCACTGTTTCCATCGTTTGGATGGAATATTATCGTCTCTGTCCGGGAAGTTTACCTATACGGAGTTTGTTCAAACGGTAGAGAATACCGGTATGTCCGAATCTACGGGTAAACGGCTTTTACGCAAAGCCTTGAAATTGCAATATGTTGTAAAAGAGGAGAATGGCTATCGGAAGAAACGTAAAACGGGGTCTGGACGGGGTTATAAGTGACCCTGACCCTAAATTGACCCCTGTCCAAGCACCGGAAGTGCTTTCCGAAGCCTTTCCGGTGTTCCGATTTTTCCTGAATAAAATATGAACTATAACAGAAAACATCATGATTATGAAAAAGTACACAAATCCCGAAACAGCCTTTTCCGAAGAGCCCGATTTCGAAGCTGCCCGGTTTGAGATCAAGGCATATCTGAAGTCTGATCTGGCACTGCTTTACTTTCCCTGTCTTTCGTCCGAAGCTGCTTTGAGGAAGCTCCGCCGTTGGATAAACTTCAATCCGTCCCTGCACCGCGAGCTTTACGGCGGTCCCGAGGGGAAGAACGACCAGCTTCTTCAGCCGGCGTCAGGTGGCGATACTGGTGAAGTATCTGGATGCGCCCTGAACGGGTGGGGCGTCTTAGATAATACATCCCGCACTTGGGCTGTCAACAAAGCAATGCCGTGGCGTGAAACATAGCTTGTTCCACGCCACAACATTGCTTGTTTTTCGTTATGCCATTCCCTGCCAACCGTTTATTCAACTCCCGATTCGCATCGGTTGTGGGACAAAGTATGACAAAGTTCGTACAAGTACATTCCGGTACATCCCTTTTCGTCCATCCTTCTTTTCTCTGCTCCGTACCTTTGTCGTGTCCTCAATGCGGGGACCCTGCGAGGAGTTTTCCGGGGATAAGACGTCGCCTCTGCCATTTCCTCACCCGATACCGATTCATACCGATTGATAAACGAAAAATATCAATCTTCAAAAAAATCAATTATTATGTCAGTAACGTACAAAAAACAGTTTCGTAAAAATCCGTTCCTGAAGGACGGTTCGGGCAAGTACTATCCCCCCAACTGCTGGTTTGGGGCAAGTCTGCCACCCTGAACAGTATTGCTACCCAGATGAAGGAAAGCAGCTCGCTTACTTTGGGCGACATTCAGAGTGTACTCACTAATTTTGTGAAAGCCTTGCGCTGTGAACTCTACAACGGCCGTTCCGTCAATGTCGACGGTTTTGGCGTCTTCAGCCTTTCGGCTAGCACTACAGGTTCGGTACTCAAGAAGGATTGCCTGCCTGAGAAGATCAAGGCGGTCCGTATCAATTTCCGTGCTTCGAGCGCCATCCGTCCCAACCTGGACCCTGCCACCACCCGTGCGGAGGACCGCATCGACTTTGTCGACCTTGAAACGCAGCTCAAGCGGCTGAACATGCCGGGCGCCGATGGAGAGGAAGGTGGTGGCAACCAGGGCGGTTCCGGAGATGGCGGCATAGAAGATGATCCGCTGGGATAAGGGCTAAAACCGGAGGATTCAGAAATTAAAAATTAAAAGCTGGTGGAAAGGAGGTGTGGAAAATAATGGCAATTAAAAAATCTGTATGGAGCATGATCTTTAAAGTGATCATCGCAGTAGTTTCGGCTGTGGCAGGAGTAGTGGGAGCAAATGCAATGAATGCGATACATTAAGGTTAAGTTTTGACACCACCTCATTCTTTCCGCTTTCACAAAATTCCTGTCTGAAGTTTCAAAATATCAATCAAACATTTTTAATACATAGAATTATATGAAAAAAAGAATATTAACCGTCGTTGTCGGCATATTGTGTGCCGTGGGCATGCACGGGCAGTCGTCCGGTGTGCCCAGTCTGCCGCAACTGGTCACTCCCTCGCCCAAGGCGACTATGATAGACCGTTTCGGATATTATCCTACCAACCTGTATACGGGGCTGGTGGATATCACAATCCCCATTCATACCATTGAGGTGAAGGGTATCAAGATTCCCATAGAGTTTAAATATCATGCCTCGGGGCTGAAGTATGACGATCTGCCGATGGAGGTAGGATACGGCTGGACGCTGATGGCGGGCGGGACGGTGAGCTACAGTGCGAGGGGAGCGGGGCTTTATCCCCCCAATGGTATTTCCAGATCACCCTTCATGAAACGAGAGACCGATATCGTCAAAAATGATAAGACGGGAGCTCCCGATTCTGACCAACTACATTTGGAATATGCCTTGAATGGGAGCAAAAGCAAATATGATCATGCAGATTATTACTGCGATTCAGAGTATGACATGTACAATTACTCTTTCCCAGGGCATAGCGGCCAGTATTACCTATTGTCTGACGGTACATATTTCACCGTGCCCTCCACTACCGCTCGCCTTGACTGGCTTATAACCCTGTGGCCCGTGACGAATATGGAAACGACTATATTTTCGAAGTACAAGATACGGATACATACGGCCGGAATTTTACCAGTTACCTAAGCCGGATTGTATCAGCTGATAGAAAAGATACCATAAATTTTGTCTACGACCAGATTCTTTGGGGGTCACCGGATAAAGTGAAGCGCCCTGTCATTGATAATACCTACATCGTGAAATATGATACCAATTCAGGTAGTGCAACCTATCAGTATGGAGGGACGTTGAGTATTTTCTATAAGGAATTTAATACTCCCATCCTGAAAGAGATAAATTACAGAGGTGGAAAAGTGGCATTTTTATATTCAGCCACTTCTAAACGTTCGCTGGAGAAAATAGAAATAAGAAACCAACAGAATGTAATTGTACAATCTGTCACTCTCGACAAAACAAACCAGTCGTATCTGAATGCCGTGAATTTCCGGGGAAAGATAATAAGAATGCTTACTCGTATCGATTTGAGTACAATGGCAGCAAACCGGAGGATGCTTTGCCTATAGTGGATTATTGGGGATACTACACAGGATTCTCTACTTCATCCGGACTGTATGTACCGAACTTCTCTATATCCGTGATGGGAAGCGACTATAGGATTCCGGGAATGGACCGAAGCCCCAATGAAACAGGAATGTCCAAAAGGTATCCTGAAGAAGGTGGTTTATCCTACCCAAGGTTATTCTTTGTTCACATACGAAGGACATCGTGCTGATAACAAACTTTACGGCGGGCTACGTATAAAAGAAGTGAAGAATTACGATAGCAACAACAATTTGCTTGAGACCAAGTGGTATAAGTACGGGCAGAAAGAAGATGGTAACGGACGAGCCGTACAACCTATAAATTCCAATGATTATGTCGCTTCCTCTTTGCAGGTTGAGTCCATTTATGGGGGCAGTTCCGGTTCTGGCCCGTCGGTAGGCACACTCACCTACATCCAGGCATACGATGCATTCCCTAAACGTAGTTATTATACCACAGGAAGTACAGTGGTGTATCCGTATGTTACAGAATATACAGGCTCGTCTACAGGCTCCTATGGAAAGACTGAATACTACTACACGGATTATTCGGATGAATATGTAGGGACTATACGTGGAAATGCATCGGAGTTGCCCCGGCGGTCCAATGCATGGAAATGTGGAAAGTTGATTAGTAAGACAGTAAAAGACAGTAGCGGGAAAACCGTATATTCACTGCATAATAGTTACGAGGCAATAAATAGTGAAGAGTATTTGAATCTGAAAGTATTGCCTTATGCTCAAATTACCGGTAGCGAAGGCTCGTCTATAGAAGAACGCTTCACTAATTATAGCGCATTTTCATCCGTCATTGACGGCTCCCTTCACGATTATTATCATTATTACATCAGTAGTGGCGATTATGCCGTCAAAGAATCTGAGGAAAGAGTGAATGGAGTGGCTAAAACCATTCAATACCAATACAATGAATATGGACAGGTGACGGAAGAAACCATGATTGATTCTGAAAACAACAAGCTGATTACCAGGTATAAATATGCCCAGAGCACCTCGCCTTCTAATAGTGTATATGCTGCCATGTACAGGGAGAATATGATCGGTCCGGTACTTGAGAAGGAAGAGTACAAGGGCGCCATGTTGCTGGATAAAACTGTAAAACGAGTATAAAAACTGGGGGAGATTTTATCGCCTTGCAAAATGTGAAGCAACTTAACTATTACGAGCCCCGCATCAAATATCAAAGCTATGACAAATACGGCAATCCTACCCGTATCTCTAAAGACGGTGAATTTGAAGATGTCTCCTATATCTGGGGGTATAAGGGGCAACGGGTTGTTGCTGAAATAAGAGGCGGTTCTTTCAGCGCATTAGGACAAACGTTGATAGACAGGGGTGACAAGCGCCGTTTCTCCTTCTTCGGCTGATATGGCTGCCATAGAAGCGCTTAGGAACAATCATTCGCTTGAGGGCAGCCGGATAACGACTTATTATTATGATTCCGCTCTGAACCTGGAACAGCTCGTGATGCCCAACGGCACTAAGACCAACTACGAATATGACTCTTTCGGGCGCCTGTCGTGCGTGAAAGACCATAACGGAAAGGTCGTCGAGAGTTATCAATACAATTACAAACAATAAAAAACGCAATGATTATGAAACGAAACTTATTATTCATATTGCTGCTCTGCGGCTCCTTGCATCATCCGAAGGCGCAGACCGGAAACAATAATTATGTGAGAACTACCGCTCCTACCGTTGCTACGACCGCAACAAGCGGCCTTTCGGTATCCAACAGTATCACCTCCTACCAATACTTCGATGACCGGGGCGTCCCTGGCAGACTGTTCAGGTGGGAATGACTCCCGGCCAACTGGACCTGGTGACTTATCAGGAATATGACGCCGCAGGTCGTAGCTCGGCTACCTGGCTTCCTGTGAATGCCGCTTCGGGCAATAATGGAAACCCGCTTTCGCTGAGCGCCGTCCAATCCCGTTCCCAATTGTCGTCCAATTATGGCGACGGCAAAGCGTATTCCAAACCTGTTTATGAGGCTTCCCCTTGGACCGGGTATTGGAACAGTACGGTCCGGGAGAGGAGTGGCACGACAACGGCAAACGTGTGAAGACCGAGTATCTCGGCAATACAGCCGATGGTGAATTGTCATGCAGGTGGTACCGGACTACGGATACCCGTGGCGACGTTCAGATCAGCATCCTAACCGGGAAAATGTGTTACCCGGCGGGAGAACTGTATGTCACCCGTACTACGGATGAGGAAGGTACGGGTATAAGCTTGGAATTTAAGGACAAGCAGGGCCATCTGCTCCTTACCCGCCGCAAGAATGGTGCGAGTTATCATGACACCTATTATGTCTATGATTCTTACGGCAACCTGCGTGCCGTGCTTCCGCCTCTGGCGGCCGACGCTACGGCAATGTCCGGTATATGGAGGCTTACCACGGACGGTACGGGTGCGCTGGCGCAATATGCCTATCTGTATAAGTATGATGACCGTAACCGCTGCATCTGGAAGAAGTTACCCGGTGCCGACGGGATCAGATACGGGTACGACCGTGGCGACCGCATGATTGCCAGTCAGGATGGGGAACAGGCCGCCAAAAGTCCCGCGCTCTGCACCTTCTACCTGTATGACATTGACAACCGTCCGGTGATTCAGGGGACTTGTGAGTTCAGGGGTTCCATCGCTTCTTTGGGATCTACGGCGATGCTGACTTCCTTAAAACGGTCGTATGATGGAAAAATCATAGCTTCAGGTCTGGAAAATAGCGGCTACAATCCTAATATGACGCTTTATTCTCCTGTAGTGCATACCATTAACTACTACGACGATTATGGTTTCCGCAGCCTGGCAGGTTTCGACAATGAGTCATATTTCCCCAAGGAAAGCCATCCGGCGGGCGGTCTGCTGACAGGTACGGTAACCACGTTGCTCGACGGCAGCGGCAAGAAACTCTATACGGTTTATTATTACGATGAGAAAGGGCGTCCGGAGAAGACTGTCTCCTCTAACCATTTGGGCGGTTATGATACTACCACTACCGTTTATACGTTTACGGGCAAACCCAAGACAGTGACGCATGTACATACTGCTACGGGCAAGGCCCAACAAACACAAGTATATACCTATACTTACGACCATGCCGACCGTGTGAAAGCCGTTACCCATAAACTGAATTCTCTCACTGCTGTAACTTTGGTGGACAACACGTATGACGATTTGGGACGTCTGAAGAAGAACAGCCGTAACGGTGTTTCTTCTTTGTCCGATACTTATGAGTATAATGTCCGTTCGTGGCTTATCGGGATTTCCGGTGCTCAACACACGGAGAATCTGACTTATGATTATAACGGCAATATCTCTTCCATGCAGTGGCGTCTTGACGGTACCACCCGTAAATACGCTTATAGCTATGATCCTTTGTCCCGTCTTGTTTCCGCCACTTTTTCGGGTGGTAAGGATGCTGAACGGTATAGTACTTCTTATTCTTACGATAAGCATGGCAATATCCTTTCCTTGCAGCGTTATGGCAAGACTGCCAATAGTGATCTGGATGTTTACGGTCTTGCGGATAACCTGACAATGACTTACAACGGTAACCAACTGACCAACGTTTCGGATGCCGCCGTAACTGTGACGTTGCCCGAATCCAATGACTTCAAGAAAGGCTCTGCAGCCAATCCCGGCTATGCATACGATAAAAATGGCAACCTTATGAAAGATTTGAATAAAAAGATAACCGCCATATCTTATAATTCATTATATTTGCCTGAGTTGCTGACCATTGACGGTGTAACGCATAAATACACTTATGCCGCCGATGGAAGAAAACTTAAGGTAGTGCAAGGCAGTACCAATCGTGACTATGTTGGGAACATAATCTATGAGAATGGCTCTTTGAAAAGGACTCTGGTTGAAGGTGGCTATATTGAAGGCGGAACGTATTATTTCTACTTCAATGATCATCTTAGCAATGTCCGTGCTGTGATTGATGGTGGCAACCATAATATCCAGTTTAACCACTACTATCCCTACGGTCTTCCCATGGCGGAGACTACAGACGGAAAGCAGAATGAACAGCCTTACAAGTATAACGGCAAGGAGTTTGAACGTAAGAACGGGCTGAACTGGATGGATTACGGTGCACGGATGTATGATGCTGCGTTGGGAAGGTTTACGACGATTGATCCGTTGACGGAGAAATATTATGCGGTGAGCCCGTATGCGTATTGTGGGAATAATCCGATAAATAGAATAGACCCGGATGGAAAAGATTGGCGTGTGCAAACTCGTTATAATAGAGAAACCAAGAAAATGGAATATACTATAACCGTGAATGCCGTTCTTTACAATAATTCCAGCGATCAAGATATTGATATGAAACAGTTATCTACTTCAATTACAGAACAAATGGCTAATATATATACTATTTCAGGTGAGGATTTTGAAGCGGAAATGAATTTTAACCTGAGGACAGTAAATTCACTTGACGAGATAGGCGAAAGAGATCATGTGATACAGGTCGTTGATCAAGATTTTCTGGATAAATTCCAAAAAGAGGGTAAACCTACGGCTCGGTCTATGAGTTATGGATTAAATATTGAAATAGGTACAGAGCTTGCTAAGGCAACTATAGGCAATAAAAACAATAGAAGTATTGCACATGAACTTGGTCATACTGGTGGATTAGGGCACTTAAATGATAAAGCACAAGATAATTATAATCTTATGAGGCAAACATATTATGTTAAAGGTAATGCTAAAAAAGCAATTCAACTTGGGCATAATCAAATTAGAGAAATTCGTGATAATTATATTCATAATAGGTTGAAAATAATTAGTCCAGTACTTACACATAGAAATGGATTGAAATATTTATATAAATGAAAAAAATCACAATTGTAATAGCTATATTTTTTCTGTTGTTTGCTTGTCAATCAAAGCCCTCCGAAGAACTTTTGTCTATTGTTATTAATAGCCCAAGTAAAGAATGGAATGGTCGCAATGACAAGGATTACATAAAATTGTGGCTAAATGACAGTTTGATATTTAGCGGTACATATTTTACGGAATACAATGATACTTTGCCTGATAGTTTTGTACCTCCTGAAAAAATAAAGGATCTTTTAGGAATGACTATTGCTGAGTTAAACAAGAAAAAACAAAATTACAAGGATAGTCTGAAAGTTAGATTAAGGTTAGTTACACTTGATGGTTTGCCTGATGAAAACCCCATTGTAATTGATTCTACCTTTTTTTTTCATCCTATTGATAGTATATCAAGTATCCTATTTCTTGTATATCCTTATGAAAAAAAAAGAATTTTATGGATATGATTATTATCATGATCCAGAGAGATGGGAGGTAGATTGAAAGACATCTTATTCAAATTGATTTGTTGAAAGATGTTTGTATAAATGGGCACTATACAAAATATTGTGTATAGTGCCTTTCTTCTATTCTATATATAGATAAGCGTAATGTACTATCGGTTTCTTACCATGTTTTCCCATTGTTTCTCTGGCCTGTGTAGAGTCGCAGTCTGCTTTGTCCATCCCTCCGGATTTCCTTCGAAGCCGATGATCTGTACGATGTCGTCTTTTTCAAATTCTTCTTCAATGGCACCGTCCAATCCCGTTCCCGATTGTCGTCCAATTATGGCGACGGCAAAGCGTATTCAAAACCTGTTTACAAGGCTTCGCCCCTAGAGCGTGTATTGGAACAGTACAGTTCGGGAGAGTAGTGGCACAACGACGGCAAACGTGCGAAGACCGAGTATCTCAGCAATACAGCCGATGGTGAATTGTCTTGCAGGTGGTACCGGACTACGGATACCCCCCGGCGATGTACAGGTCAGCATCCAATCCGGGAAAGTGTATCACCCGGCAGGCATTAGTGCAGGGCGTAGGAAAAAGATAGCAAAAATATTGTTTGCACTATTTGAACATTGGCTGTGCGAACCATCTCTTAAACATCCATGTCACCACCACATACAGACCGAAGGCTGAGATGAACCCTACAATCGAGTCGATGAGATAATGTGCCTGGATATACACCGTGGCACAGCAAAGCAGTATATAGAATGGGAACAGACACGCAAACAGCCGGCGACTGCCACGCCATGCCATAATCATCAAGAGCGTGGAGATACCCACATGTGAACTGGGAAAAGCCGCCGTAGGACGCTCACCAATTTGCTGTGACCCCTCTACCAAATTGTAGAAGAACCCATGATCGTATCCCGGTCCGGGCAGCAACTCCTGATTATGGTTGAAGTAATCTCCAATGGAAGGGAACACCCCTTGCGCCACATTATCATCTCCGATAGCCGGAAAATAGAATTGCGGGCCTGCCACCGGAACAAAGATATAAAGCAAATAATAGATAAAGAACGAAGTGACCAGCACGAATGATAACTTTTCGAAATACTGAAAACGGTAGATAAAGTACCAAAGCACCACAATCAGAATCATCGGATAGTAGAAGAAATACCCCATATTAAACGGCTCACTCACCCACATCTGCGGAAAACGAAGACAGAACCATACTGCCGGTTGTCCGTTGAACAGCCACTGTTCGGCCGAAGCAAAAACATGGTCGAGGTTCGGGAATATCCGGTTAAACTCAAATGTATCGGGGTACCAATATGAAAGCAGAGACATCTGGATGGCAATACGCACAAAAGCAGAGAACTTACAGGGTGCCAGCCGGTAAAGATACATCAACAGGAATGTCATGCCGGCAATCATAGCACGATCAATCAACATCTGTACAGGATGATCCATTTCCTGGAAAAGAAACAAGATCAAAATAGAAGTCAACAGATTATATATAAGTGTTATCTTCTCGACTGCAAACAACCCTTTCCGGGTTTCTACCTTTTTAAATAAATCTAAAGCCATCCCTCGTTCTTATACCAGGCAACGGTCTCCTTTACGCCTTGTTCCAGATTATACTGGGGCGCAAAACCCAACTCTTTTACAGCCGGGGTAATGTCACATTGCCAATTGCGTTGTTTCATTATGTTATACTTATCAGAATTGAGCGTACTTGGTATCTTGTTCCACTTTGCCCAGGATTCAGCGAGCAAAGATACAACTTTCAACACAATTAACGGACATATCACCCGAATTACAAACGGATTACCCAATTCTTTCCGGATCAAGTCAGAAAAAGCACGGCTACGATACACCTGACCGTCTGCCAGGAAATAGGCACGGCGACATGCCCGCTTCTCGATACCAAGGAACACAGCCTGCACAATATCTTTCACATAAATAAATGTCAGATCCTGACGGCGGAAACCGACCGCAAAATCCGTATGTTGCTTGATAGACTTAGCCATCAGGTAATAATCTTTTTCACGCGGGCCATATACTCCTGTGGGGCGATAAATAACATAGGGGAATCCGGGAATACTTTGTAAATAAAGCTCGGCTTTGAGTTTGCTCAATCCGTAAGCGGTGTTGGGCAGGGGCGAATCTTCCTCTGTAATCGGTTGGTAAGTTTTCTCATGAACAGGACCGAACACACTCAGCGTACTGATATAAATAAACTGTTTCGGTATCATGTTCAGCTCGCGAAGAGTATCAACGAAATATTTCGTCTGCAAATAATTCACCCGGGTCGAATTCCCGTTTATCGGTACACTTGGTTACCCCGGCACAATGGATGATATAATCAAACTTATTATACGTTCCTTTGTGTCCGGAAAGTTGGGCACGCAGTTCATTGGGATGTGCAAAGTCCAGTTCAAGGATATGTATTTTGCGGTTTCGCAAATACTCCCGGCTACTGCTTGAACGGATTCCCGCCCACACACCGAACTTCCGCTTCAACGCTTCTTCCACGATGAAACTTCCGATAAATCCGCTGGCTCCTGTAATTAATATACTTTCCACCTGTCACTCTTTACGTTAAACAAATGTATTTAGTGCGATTAGGAATCACTATTTCAACGGTTCGACATGAATACCCACATGTGTACCCCCCTACCGAACATCTCTTTTAGCTTGTTCTCTATTTCCGTCGCTGTCCGGTGTGCCTCTTCCAAAGGAATCTTGCCATCCATACGCACATGTACTTCAATGGCACAATAACTCCCAATACGACGTGTACGCAAATGATGCGGTGAACTGACACCGGGAAATGACAGAATGGTCTCCTGTATCTGATTTTCCACCTCGACAGGCAACGATTTCTCCAGTAGTTCATCTACACAAGGTATGAGCAACCGGATAGAGACTTTCATAATAAAGAAGCTTACTATCACTGCCGCTATCGGATCGAGTACCCGCCAATGGGGACCCAACAAAATTGCGCCACCAATACCGATAGCTGTGCCAATGGAAGAAAGTGCATCACTCCGGTGATGCCACGCATTGGCAATCACTGCCTGTGAGTTCAATTTCTTTCCCTTAAATACTGTATAGCGATAAATAACTTCCTTTGAAACAATGGATATCAACGCTGCTGCCAGTGCCAGAATACCCGGTTCCTGCAAAGAACCTCCCTGCAAGAAACGATAAATGGACGATACACCGCTCCAAAGAATACCAAATCCCACAAACAGCAACAGAATACCGATAATAGCCGTAGCCAATGTCTCGTACTTTCCGTGCCCGTAATCGTGGCTTTCATCCTCGGGCTTGGCAGATATACGCACAAACAGAATCACTATAATATCAGTGACAAAGTCCGACAATGAATGAACCGCATCTGCCAGCATAGCAGCACTATGACCGAAGAAAGCGGCAAAGAATTTGAATACAAGCAAGAGGAAATTTACAATACTACCCATCACAGTCACCCGGTAAATTCCTTTTTCCCGTTCAGTGTTTTGCTTGTCCAACGCTTGTTCCATTATCCAGCCGTTTTTTTATAAATCGTTGCAAATATAGTACATAAATCCGTTTGTTTCTGCAATTTACCGGTTATTTTCTACCAACAAAGAATATTTTGGGGATAGATTGAACGAGTGATAACAATTATTTGTTTACTTTGTAGGCGTGAGTTAGCTACAAGTTACAAGCTACGGGCTACAATTGCCATGCGGCTCGATGCTTATGTAGCAGTTTTTATACTTGTAACCTGTAGCTCGTAACTAAAAACTTTTAAATATATGGCTAAGAACAAAGAAAAGAAAGCCGGCAAACGGATGAAGAAAAAAGAACTCATCGCCGCGCTAATGGATTTTTTCCATTCAAAACCCGACGAAGTACTGTCTCTGAAATACATATTTGAACAACTTCATCTCACCACGCATCCCCTGAAGATGTTATGCAGGGATATCCTGAGTGACCTGTTGTTGGACGACTATATCACTGAAGTGGATAAAAGCAAGTATAAGCTGAACAACCACGGCGTAGAAATGGTGGGTACTTTCCAACGTAAAAGCAACGGAAAGAACTCTTTCATTCCTGAAGGTGGCGGCGATCCGATATTCGTTGCCGAACGTAACTCGGCACACGCTATGAACAATGACAAAGTACGCATCTCCTTCTATGCCAAACGTCGTGGACGTGAAGCCGAAGGGGAAGTTATCGAAATACTGGAACGTGCCAACGATACCTTTGTCGGTACATTGGAAGTAGGCAGTTCATACGCTTTCCTCGTAACGGAAAACCGTACACTTGCCAACGATATCTTTATCCCGAAAGAGAAGCTGAAAGGCGGGAAAACAGGTGATAAGGCCATCGTGAAAGTGGTGGAATGGCCTGACAAAGCCAAAAACCCCATCGGGCAAGTCATCGACATCCTGGGTAAAGCAGGTGACAATACCACCGAGATGCACGCTATCCTCGCCGAGTTTGGTTTACCTTACGTTTACCCTTCTTCCGTAGAAAAAGCTGCAGACAGAATCCCAGCCGAGATTTCCGCCGAAGAGATTGCCAAGCGCGAGGACTTCCGGAATGTGACTACTTTCACCATCGACCCGAAAGATGCCAAGGACTTTGACGATGCTCTCTCTATCCGTAAAATAAAGGATGGCTTGTGGGAAGTAGGTGTGCACATTGCTGATGTCACCCACTACGTCACCGAAGGCAGCATCATTGATAAGGAAGCTGAAAAGCGTGCCACATCTGTTTATCTGGTAGACCGTACCATCCCGATGCTTCCCGAACGTCTTTGCAACTTCATCTGCTCCCTGCGTCCCGACGAAGAAAAGCTGGCGTACTCCGTTATCTTCAACATCAACGAAAAGGGAGATGTGAAGGATGCACGCGTGGTACATACGGTAATCAAGTCCGACCGCCGCTTTACTTACGAGGAAGCACAACAGGTGATTGAGACTAAAGAAGGAGACTTCAAAGAAGAAATCCTTATGCTGGATACCATTGCCAAGGCATTACGTCAAAAACGTTTCGTCTCCGGAGCCATCAACTTCGACCGCTACGAAGTGAAATTCGAGATAGACGCAAAAGGCAAACCCATCAGCGTTTACTTCAAAGTGTCCCAAGATGCCAATAAGTTGGTAGAGGAATTCATGTTGCTTGCCAACCGCACCGTAGCCGAGAAGATCGGCCGCGTACCGAAAAACAAGAAAGCAAAGGTATTCCCTTATCGTATCCACGATCTTCCGGACCCGGAAAAGCTAGATAACCTGGCGCAATTCATTGCCCGATTCGGTTACAAGCTACGTACCAGCGGTACGAAGACGGATGTATCCAAGTCCATCAACCACTTACTGGATGATATTCAAGGGAAGAAAGAAGAGAATCTTATTGAAACCGTATCCATCCGTGCCATGCAGAAAGCGCGTTATTCCACGCACAACATTGGACATTATGGATTGGCATTCGAATACTATACACATTTCACCTCACCCATCCGCCGGTTCCCGGATATGATGGTACACCGCCTGCTCACCAAATACCTAGCTGGCGGACGCAGTGTTTCCGAAACTAAGTACGAAGATCTCTGCGACCATTCCAGCAACATGGAGCAAATTGCAGCCAATGCCGAACGTGCTTCTGTGAAGTACAAACAGGTAGAGTTTATGACGGAACGTCTGGGACAGATATTCGACGGTGTAATCTCCGGTGTAACGGAGTGGGGGCTGTACGTAGAGTTGAACGAAAACAAATGTGAAGGTATGATACCTATCCGTGACCTCGATGATGATTACTATGAGTTCGACGAAAAAAAGAACTACTGTCTGCGTGGACGCCGCAAGCACCGCACGTATAGTCTGGGTGATGCAATTACGATTAAAGTGGCACGCGCCAACCTGGAGAAGAAGCAACTGGACTTTGCTTTGGTAGACTAAATAATCTAAATAATGTATGAAGGTGCGGAATCCGTGCCTTCATACATTATTATTGTTTCTGCTTTACATATCCGGAAGGTGAAACCCCATACTCATTCTTGAAACATTGCCGGAAATAAGCCACGCTACTAAATCCCGTCATATAGGAAATCTCTGAAATTGTATATTCACCAGATATCAACATCTCCACACTTTTACGCATCTTTACCTTACGAATAAACTCATTGGCCGACATATCTGCCAAACCTTTAATCTTCCGATATAGGGTAGAATGACTCATACACATCTTATCTGCAATGAAAGCCACATCCATCTTCTCCATCTCTATGTTCTCCTCGATGATCTGCGTAATTTTCTGCATAAACTCATTATCCAGCCTGTTCAGTGAACTTACAGCTTGTTCCTGAGCAGGCTTTACATCGGCCAGTAATAATTGCGAAGCAATCTTCTTGCGTGTTTCCAGCAAGTTATTGATACAGCTATGCAGCAGTTTTGCACTGAATGGTTTCGTCAGATAAGCATCCGCACCCGAGGCATAGCCTTCCTCCTTGTCATGCAAAGAATCCTTGGCCGTCAGCAGGATAACCGGAATATGACTGGTACGCATATCCTCTTTTACTTTCTTACAAAGTTCCACTCCATCCATAATCGGCATCATGATGTCCGATACTATAACATTCGGAATCCGCGCTTGTGTCAATTCCCAACCTTCTTGTCCATCTTTGGCAGTAATCACTTCATAAATATCAGCAAACGAACTTTTTATATACTCACGAATATCAGAGTTATCCTCCACCACGAGCACAATGGGACATCCGTCCAAAGCAGGATCCATTCCGCCCATATCCTCCGTTGGAATGGGCAGTTTTTTCACCTTGCTCTCCACATGAATTGCATTAGGATAAGTATTCTCCGTCAACAAACGCAAGATAAATGTGGTTCCCACTTCTGGTGTACTTTCCACCTTCAGCATACCTTCGTGCAAATCGGTAAGTCCTTTCACCAGTGCCAGACCAATACCTGAACCTGATGCCTGAAACTTACTTTTAGCCTGATAATAACGGTCGAAGATATGCGGTAATGCTTCCGGCTCGATACCATGCCCGGTATCTTTCACACTGATTTCCGTATATTTTATCTGCATTTCCTCTACCGAACGCAAGGTCAGTGTTATCTCTCCTTCCGAAGTATATTTGACGGCATTACTCAATAGATTATCCAATATGATAGTGACCATATCCGCATCATAGAACAGCTCGGCATCTTCGGTTTCAATATGAATATGATAAGCCACCTTATTGTTGGGATTCAGCTCTTTATAACGCAGCCCGATTTCCTGTACCAGTTGTGCCAGATTTCCCCTTGCCACTGCCAGTTTCCGGTTTTGAGTCTCTGTTTTACGGAACTCCAGAATACGATTGATTAGATTCAGCAGGCGGGTAGCACTATCGTGGATGATACTGATCTTATTGGCATGCTTGGGAGATAGGGTACCATCACTCAACAGATCTTCCAATGGTCCCAGAATCAGCGTTAGCGGTGTACGCAACTCGTGCGTAATATTAGTATAGAAACGCAGCCTTTCATTGTTCAGTTCCAAGTCATTCTGACTTTTTCTGCGTTCCAGATCCAATGAACTTTCCAAGTCTATCTTATGCTTATAGAAATGAAGTAATCCATAGAGAGCCAGGACAAAGAGCAATACATAAACCAGTTTGGCATACCATGTGAGCCAAAACGGTGGCTGTATATGAATCACCAGCGAAGCCTCTTTCTCATCCAATTCCTCGGTTGCGAATACGTGTCTTTACTTTAAAGACATACGTACCGGGAGAAATATTACGAAAAGTTACCTGATTCTCTCCTTGCGTGTTATACCAGGCTTTTTCTAACCCCTCCAGCATATAAGTAAATTCTACTTGCGGGCTTTGGGTATAGTCCAGCACATTGAAAGATATCTTGAATGTATTCTGATTATACGGTAAATTTATCTCCCCATCAGCAATAGGCATCGGCAATTCCTCGTCATGACTCTCTTTCATACGGTGATACGTACAAAAACGGGTAATGACAATAGAAGATACCTCACGGTTAGTAGGAATATCCTTGGGATTAAAATAACACGCACCATTCTGTGAGCCAAAATACATGGTGCCATCAGAAGTCATGCAGGTAGATCCATTCATAAAATCACCCATAGGTACTCCGTCGTGATGGCTATAATTATAAAATACCTTCTTCGCCTCATCCAGTCGGGGAGACTCCACCATTCGTACTGATCCATATTTGATGAAGCTTATCCTCAGTAATAGCACGCACCTGACTGTTTTTCAAGCCATTCCGTTCTTTAAAGACTTCATACTCGTCCGGATTGGCCGTATCATGGAAAATTGCCACTCCCTCACGCGTAGCAACTAATATCCTTTGTCGGGAATCCTGCATCATATGGTTGACGGCATTCGAGCAGAAACCATTTTCAACTACGAAATTATATATAAGCTTATTGTTCGGATCGAATACCGAAACACCTTTGCCGAATGTTCCTATCCACAGTTTATCTTCTTTATCCCTCAAGATACCATGTACCTTTGTATCCGGCAGCTGGCTTTGAATGAAACCTGCCATTTCCAGCTTTCCGTTTTCATAGATATAAAGTCCGCTCTCCGTCCCAACCCAGATACTCCCGTTTTTTTTATCTTCATAGAAACAATGAACATTCAGGGTTTCCTCGTGAGACGTTTTACCGATACGGGTCATTTTCTTGTTTTGCGGATCATACAGAAGAATACCGTTCAGATAAGTCCCCATCCACAACCGGTCCTGAGAATCTTTGTATATAATATTAATATGAGTATTGGATTGAGTCTGATAAGAACGCAATAAGAAAGTATCTATCAGCTTATTCTTCTGAAAAACAGCAAACTCACCTTCGCCCCCAACCAATACTTTATCATCTTTTTTGCAAACAATCCCCAAACTTGTTTACTACTCTGTTTACCGTCTCTTTCCACTGTGTAGGGCAACATATTAAAAATGGGCTGTGCATAACTTATAAAATCGACTCCTCCCCGGTAATTCCCCAGCCAGATATTCCCGAAGCTATCTTGAAAAGCACATCTGGCATTAGGTCCCGACAAGCCGTGCACATCATTGGTAGCAGGTATATTCTGAAAATGTATATGGGTTGGTGAAGTAAATGCATTCTGTTGCATATCAAGTATACTGACACCACCCATATTGGTACAGATCCACAACCGTCCGTCCCTCATCTGTTTTATATCCAGCACCTGATTGGAAAGCAACGAGTTCTCATCGCCCGGAATATGCCTGAAAGTGGTGAACTTTTTTCGGTTGCAGGATTAAAGATGGAGAGTCCTTTATTCGTACCTACCCATATATTTCTTTGTTCATCTACACACAAGGCAACGACAAGTCCTCCCGGAAGGCTATCCGGATCATCGGAAACGTGCTGATACCTTTTTATTGTATGATCCTTTAATGAAACGACACTCATCCCCTTGCCATCATGACCTACATACAGATTTCCCCTGCCGTCATCACAGGCTATATAGTTTTTCAATCCGCCCAGTCCTTTCACATTGTGCTCATAGTAATGAGTGAATTTCCCGGTTTCGATATCATAATAATGGATACCTACATGATAGGTGGTAATCCACAACCCTTTTTGTCGAAGGAAGGGATGATATTGGTAATATCATTGGTTGCAATAGTGCCATCTCCCGCCCTGTATACAGTGAACGTATCCGCATCACAATCGAACACACACAGGCCTTCACGTTGGGTACCTATCCACACTTTATTGTCGCGCGGATCGGCACACACACACACAGTTCAGTTCATTGGCACTCAGCTTCGAGGTATATTTTTTATAAACCGTAAACTGCCTGCCATCGAATTTATTCAGCCCGCCCTCGGTGGCAAACCACATGCATCCTTGTTTATCCTGGGTAATCCCCACCACGTAATTACTGGACAGCCCGTCTTCTACTCCCAGTCTTTTTAATCGTATAGGGTTGTGCTTCTGATTTTGCAACCAAAAGAATAATCAGCCCCAGAAATAGCAGAGTGTTCTTCATTTGAATCTGTTTTATTTTAAAAAAGTAATAGCCTGGAACCTGTATATGGTTCCTTACGAAGTAGTCCCAAAGATGCACTAAAAATTCAACATAAACCAACCAATAATTCGTCTTGAACGATTTTTGTATTCTACTTGCCTATTTTTCTATCTATGGCTTTCCATTTAGCATCTAATTTTGCAATGACAAAAAGTATAAAAACTAAAAAATCTAATATTAATGAAAAAGAAGAAATTCTCCAAGTTTTTTAGGGTAACCGGTCTCTCATTGAAGGAGCCGATTTATCCGGATTACTAATTTAATCACCTTATTTGGTCTAATAAAAAAAGAAAAACGATGAAAGAAAACTCGTTCAAAAGAAACCGGAAGGTCCTCACAGCCTTATTGCTTTGCACTGGTTTCATCGCAGCTCAGCCCCTCGCAGTAATGGCTGAAGACAGTGTAACTTCCGTACATGCAGTTCAGCAACAGAAACAAACCGTCACAGGTATTATCAAGGATGCAACAGGAGAAGCCATTATCGGTGCCAGCGTATTGGAAAAAGGCACATCGAACGGCACAATCACTGATTTGGATGGTAAATTCACCCTAAGTGTCACTCCCAGCGCAACATTAGTTATTTCGTACATCGGTTATCAGACACAGGAATTACCTGTTGTTGCCGGAAAAGTAATGGACATACAACTGAAAGAAGATGCCGAGATGCTGGATGAAGTAGTAGTGGTAGGTTATGGTACTACCAAGCGCAAGAACTTTACAGGTTCGGTTTCTACCGTAAAAGCCTCGGAAACCCGCTGGCACTGATGCCTACCTCCAATGCAATGGACATTCTGCGTGGTACGGCTACCGGTATCACGGTATCGCAGCAACAAGGAGCCGGACAGGCACCTTCATTGCAGGTTCGTGGTCAGAAATCAGTAAATGGTGGTTCTACTCCGCTGATCGTAATGGACGGTGTGATCTATATGGGAAGCTTCCGCGACATCGATCCGACAACTATCGAAAGCATGAGTATCCTGAAAGATGCTACTTCACTCGCAGCTTACGGTTCGCAAGCTGCCAATGGTGTAATTATGATCACTACCAAGAAAGGAAAGTTGGGTAAACCCGTCATCAACGTCAATACTTCCTCGGGCTTTCTCTACAGCAGCAGCAAAACCGGACTTGTTAAGTCCCGAAGATTATGTAAAGAAAGTAAACCTGTTGAGTGGTCTGGCAGAGGACGCCGATCCTACATGGATGCGAGAGTTCGAATACGAAAACTACAAAAACGGAAATACCATCGACTGGTACGACTATTGTACCCGCACCGGATTGATGCAGAACTACTCAGCTTCTGTTTCGGGAGCTACGGAGAAGATTAATTACTATCTGTCCGGTACATACACCGACCAGCAAGGAGTTGTGAAAGGAGACGATTACGACCGCACCGCCCTGACAGCACGCTTGCAATCGGACATCACAGACTGGTTGCAATTAGGCGGACAGGTAAACTACACCTACAACGACTATTCCGGAGCCAGCGTGTACGACCTCTACCAAGCCATCCGTCTGAGCCCTTACGGTCGTGCCGAACGTGCCGATGGCGGTGGATTGGAGAAATTCCCCTGTAATGAGGGTATTTACCGTATCAATCCGATGTGGAATGTAGAGAGCGGTACTATCGACGACCATGACACGTATGCCACTACCTCCATGAAAGGACACGTATTGGTGAAATGTCCCTGGGTAGAAGGTTTGACTTACCGCCTGAACGGTAGCTATTCCGTAGAAAACATCGAACGCGATTACTTTACGCATGAAGGATATTACGTAAAAGAAGGTTCCAGCGACGACCGCTATTCCGCCTCTACTGTAGCCAATTACTTGGCCTCAGCAAACGGTTACAGCGCACGCACAAAGAACACATCATGGGTATTAGACAATATAGTAAACTGGCAGCGCCAATTCGGTAAGCACTATGTAGACCTGACTTATGTATATACGCGTGACTCTTACGAGTACAGCTACCGCCGTTTCGACGGTTCCGACTTTGCCGCACTGGGTAACACCAACCTCAGTTACGACGGACTGAACCTGGCAACCACACAGAAGATCAACGGTCTGAACTATACACGCCACACCAACGTAGGTTATCTGGGACGTGCCAACTACAACTACAACGATACATACCACCTGAGTATTTCCGTACGCCGTGACGGTTCCAGTGTCTTCGGTGCAAACCACAAATGGGGTACTTTCCCGGCAGTAGGTCTGGCATGGACAGCATCCAACGAGGCTTTCATGAAGAATATTAAAGCCATCAGCTACCTGAAGTTGAAAGCATCCTGGGGTAAGAATGGTAACCAAAGCCTTTCTCCTTACGAAACACTTTCCAAAATCACATTGGGACAGTCAGGAGGTTACAGCTATCCGTTCGGTAACACTTCATTAGTAAGCTGGGGACAGCGCATCACCTCGATGGGTAACTCCGACCTGGGATGGGAAGAAACCGAATCATTCAACTACGGCTTCGACCTGGGATTAATCGACAACCGCATCCGCCTGGAATTCGACGGATACTTCTCCAAGACCACCAACCAGATATTCAACCGTAACATTCCGGTTATGATCAATGGTCTGACCAGCATGAAAGCCACCATGGGACAGGTAAACAACTGGGGTATCGAAGTTAACCTGAATACTACCAACATCCAGACAAAAGACTTCAACTGGGGTTCCACACTGACTTTCTATATGAACCGCAACAAGCTGAAAGAACTCTACGGAGACGGTCAGGACGATATTACGAACTCCCTGTTCCTCGGGTAAGTCATTGGGTGCTATCTATGGTTACAAGAACATTGGTATTGTACAAGAAGAAGATACAGAATATATGGCAGCCAACGGTGCAGAACCGGGTGATGTGAAGTTTGCCAACCTGGACGGTAGCGAAGACGGTAAAATTACAGCCGACGACCGTACCATCCTGGGATACAAAAAAGAAAACTTCCGCATGAGCTTTGGCAATACATTCCGCTACAAGGACTTCGAACTTTATATGTTGTTCACCGGCATCTTCGGTGGAAACGGCTACGGACAAGCTGTAAACTACTACGCTTTCCGTACTTCTTCCGACGTACAGGGCGACAATAACTTCAACCACGGCTGGTGGACTCCCGAAAACAAGAGTAACAAATATCCGCGTATCAACTATACCGACGGACGCTACACTCCGCTACAAGGATATGGCTTCGTGCGTCTGCAAGACCTCAGCCTGTCCTATACTTTCCGCCAGCCTTGGGTACAGAAAGCAGGTATCGGGAATCTGAAGGTTTACATGGCTTGCAAGAACCTTTTCACCATCTCCGGATGGGAAGGCGGTGACCCTGAAGTTCAACAAACATTAGGTAGCGGTTACACTTACGGATACCCGTTGTCGCGTACCGTTTCGTTTGGTCTGAATTTAACGTTCTAACTCTATTAAAAACACTAAAGATGAAAACAAAAAAATACATATTCATAGCTGCCGCAGCTTCCATGCTTGGCATGACGACGTCTTGTGACGATGAAGGCTTCCTGACGGAAAAGCCGAAGACAATCTACACCACCGACAACTCGTACGAAACGATTGACCAGGTGAAGGCTTGTATCACTAACTTGTACATCCACATCCGCTACTGGTATCAACAAGACTACTTCCTGAAAGGACTGGGTACTGATGTGCTGGATACCCCCCTATTTCCGCAGCACGGGTAACGGTTACTGTAAACTTCGCCAACTGGTAGAGCACCAACAGCAGTTCCAATAAAATTTATGATGCCATGTTCCAAATGGTGAATTATGCCAACCAATCACTGGAAGGTTACAATAAAGAAGGTCTGCCCTGGGAGAGTGAAGCACAGCGTAGTGAAGCCTATGGTGAAATCATGTTCTTCCGTGGCTACGGTTACCTGACAATGGGTGAGTTGTTTGGTGGAGTTCCCCTGGTAGATCAATTCTATCAGACATTGAAACTGGACTTTGTACGTTCCAGCCGCGAAGAGACGTATAACTTCGCTATTACCGACTGGAAGCTGCGGCAGCAGCACTGCCCGACTATCCATCGGAAGCCGGACGCGTGTCAAAGGGAGTCGCTTACCATTTCCTGGCCGAAGCCTATCTGGCACTGGCTACCATCAAGAGCAATGACACCGAATGCCTACGGAAATCCATCGAATATGCCGACAAAGTAATGGCACTACATCCGTTGATGACAGAGCGTTTCGGTACACGCAGCATCCCGGGAGGGGGAACAACGAAAAATGGCATAGCTGCCTACTATGAAGATGGTAATGTATTCTTCGACCTCTTCCAGCAAGGAAACTACGATTATGCTGAAGGAAATACGGAAGCACTGTGGACTTTGCAGAACGATTATACGGTGTATCACGAATATGGCGGAAACAACTTTGTAGGTTATCCCCGTGAAATGTCTCCCGTTCTTCGTGACGTAGTGTGGAAGACTGAATATGCCGAAAACGGTGCAGCAGCCGGACCGTGGGCTGGCAATATCGACGAAAGCGTATATCCGGGCGGAAACGTATCAGCCTACGTAGGTGGACGCGGTGTAGCCAACATGGCTCCTACTACTTATGTAATTAGTGACGTTTGGGAAGGCGATTACGAAGATGACATACGCAATGCACCCTGCAACATCCGCCGCCAGTTTGTGTGCATGGATACGAAGCATAGCATGTACGGTAAACCGGTTCCTTACGAAATGCTGGATTACAATACTCAGAAGATAACAGAGTTCTTCCCTGTCTGGACTAAACTTGCTCCAATCGACGACTGGGGATATGATGATCTGGCCGACGGCGGTAACCGCTCTAACATGTATTGCGACCAGTATGCACACCGTTCGGCAGAAACTCTGCTGCTACGCGCCGAAGCCAATTTGCGTGCAGGTGACAAAGGCGCCGCTGCTACCGACATCAACAAACTGAGAAACCGTGCACAATGTACAAAACTGGCTACAGCAGACGAAATAACACTGCAATACATCCTCGATGAACGGGTGCGTGAGTTATTCGGTGAAGAAAGAAGATGGGCAACTTTACTCCGCATGGGAAATGAAGGAATCGAGAGTCTTAACAACCATGCAATGTATATTGCAGACCAGCCTTTCTGGGGCGGATATTTCAAATCGGACAAAGCTCAAGTTACGAAGTGGAACCTCTTCCCGATACCACAGACAGTGATCGATACGAACACCGGAGCTGTAATAGAACAAAATTCGGGTTGGTAATTCCAACAAAGCCGATAATATAATAACTCTGCTCTACAACGGAAAATGATTTTCCATTGTAGAGCAGTTTTTATATCTTTGCACCAAATAAAAAACACTTATTCAGCCCTATGAAGACAATCGCAATCACCGACCCAGCTGAGATTGAAGCAATTATCCGCAAATGCCCTTACTGTACGGTAGGTATCACCGATTCGGAAGGCAATCCCTATGTAATCCCCATGAACTTTGCTTACCGGGACGGTATCATCTATCTGCATTCCGGTCCCGAAGGCGGCAAAGTGACGATGGCAGAACACCACCCGCGCGTTTGTATCACCTTCTGCGAAGGGCACGAACTGGTATATATGCATCGCCAAGTGGCATGCAGTTACAGCATGAAGTCGCGTAGCGTGATGTGCCACGGAAACGTCCGTTTCATAGAGGATATGGATGAAAAGCGACGTATACTCGACATCATCATGCAGCAATACGTCGACTACGAGTTCAAGTATAGCGAACCTGCCGTGCGCAATGTAAAAATATGGGAGATCAAGGTAGACAAGATGACTTGCAGATCCTTCGGGCTTCGACCTAGCGAAGTATAGGTTTACGCCCCTCTCGTACGCACGCGAACACCCGCGCGCACTTACATCATCATATTCCTTCTGATGGAAAACTTGACAATCGCCATCGCCTGTATGGATGCGAGTGGAATATCCATCGGTTCATGATGCGGATTGTAGCTCACCAGCTTGATGCAACCTTCCACATCGGAACGGTTCACATACTTCACTGACAAGTATTCGTCGCCGTCAATGCAAAATGACACCAGATACATCGCATGATTATGGGGCGAGGATGTATGATGCGGCGCTGGGAAGATGGCATGGGTTGATCCGCTGGCGGAGAAACATTTTAATATTTCATTATACACCTATTGTTTTGATAACCCGATCAATGTAATCGATCAAGATGGCAAAGATGGTGTATACATTGCTTTTCCTGATTACAAAATATCTACTCCAATAGGGAAAATTGGAAATTTAGGCCATGCCGGAGTTTTATTAATCAACAAACAAGGCGTTACAAAATATTACGAATATGGGAGATATGATCCAGAAGGGAGAGGTACTGTAAGAACTATTCCCATTCCGGATATAGTAATTGGAAAAGATGGAACTCCAACAGAAAAATCCTTAAATAATACTTTAAGGGTAATCTCTGATAAAGCTGGTCATGGTGGAAAAATTGAAGGAGCCTACATCAAAAGCGATAAATTTCAAGAAATGAAAAATTATACGGAATCAAAGAAAAAAGGAAAATTCCAACCCTAAGAGAGAAAAATATTCGTTAACAAGCAATAATTGTGGTACTTTTGCTACAGATGTACTAAAACAAGACCCAGAAGTCAAAAAGAAATCACCCACAATCATTGACCCTAGACCCAATAGTATAGTAAAAAGAATATCAAAATAAATTTAGCACTATTAGATATGAACCAACTAAATAAAGATTATGGAACATAATATTTCAATAACAGAATTAATTTCACTTGAATTATATTTGGGATCAATATCCTTTATAATTGGTACGCTTTTCTTTATTATGATATTACAAAAACTGAGATTGAAAAAAAATAAAAATATTGTTATATGCTATTTTGCAAATTATATCTTCTATAATAATAACATCTATTATTCATATTATCTGGAATCCACATTATGACACAATGTTTAGCTTCATTTTTTTACCTAATATAATTGCAGAAGTTATTACTATTTCATCACTGCTATTTATAATAAAAAAAACATCGTTAGTAAATTAATAATACGCTTAAAATATAACAGATACTCCTGCAATGAGAGCAGATAATACACTATGAAGTAGATTCGGCTAAACCTAATCATAGTGTTTTCAATCCACGGTTCTAAATATATCCCTACCTCTTACTTAAATATTTAGTAGAAGTGGAGATTATTTATCAATCTTGATGCTCCGAACATTTAAAGAACAACAAACGGAATTCCCGTTCGGGTCTTCAATCAGACTATCCATATAATGTCTGGTTCTAGCTCACCAAGATAGAAAGCCTTATTGTCAAATAATAATCATTCCATTCTACCCTCCAGAACAATCCCTCCAGCAGGGCTACACCCTTTCGTCCTAAAGGTGTAGCCATCACCGCGAAATGGTGTAGCTATCCGGGGTAAAAGGTGTAGCCCTACCAAAGTAGGGCCACAGGCACTTCTAAAGGACATAAAAGAAATATTTATCTATACCATTCCAAATTCAGTCTGTACGACATTTTCAATCAGAATACTTCTTCACTCCGAAATCCGATAACAAATATCCAACAGATTTTCATTAAAAGAATCCGTCAGACATCTTACAGCGGATATTCTTCGAACGCATACAGCAACGTCGAAAGATAACGTTCGCCTGTATCCGGCAATAATACGACTATTGTTTTTCCTACGTTTTCAGGAAGAAGTGCCAGACGGGTAGCTGCACTGACTGCTGCTCCGGACGAAATTCCTACCAACAAACCTTCCAACTTAGCCAATTCACGACCCGCACGAATAGCATCATCATTCGTTACCTGCAGAATTTCATCCACTACTGCCGGATTGTAGTTCTTGGGAACAAAACCGGCACCGATCCCCTGTATCTTATGTGCTCCCGGTGCACCTCCCGAAAGTACGGGAGAATCGGTAGGTTCCACTGCCACCACCTTCACCCCCGGATTATGCTTCTTCAGGGCGGCACCTACACCGCTAACGGTTCCACCGGTACCGACACCGGCTACAAAAATATCAACAACACCTTCCGTATCCCTCCAGATTTCCTGTCCCGTAGTACGTTCGTGCATGGCAGGGTTTGCAGGGTTATCAAACTGCTGAAGAATTACCGCACCCGGAGTAGCAGCTTTCAGTTCTTCAGCACGGACTATGGCACCCTTCATACCATTGGCACCCGGTGTAAGCACCAGTTCGGCACCAAGGGCTTTCAGCAGGTTACGGCGTTCTACACTCATGGTGTCGGGCATCGTAAGAATCAGTTTATAACCTTTTGCAGCAGCTACAAATGCAAGCCCGATTCCGGTGTTTCCACTGGTAGGTTCTATAATAGTGGCTCCGGGGTTCAGTAAACCTGAAGCTTCCGCATCTTCAATCATCGCCAATGCCACGCGGTCTTTCACACTTCCGGCAGGGTTAAATGACTCCAGTTTCACGATCAGACGGGCTTTTAAACCTTTCGCTTTATTGTAATTGCTCAGCTCCAGCAAGGGAGTGTTGCCCACAAGATCAGTGAGCTGTTTTGCTATCTTTTTCATAACTTATTGGGTTTTAATTTATACTCTTCTTTATAAAGTACAAAGATAGCGAGATAACGGTTCACAAGAAATACCATATTTGTGGGATTTTCATACTATAAATGAGGGATTTTCGCTGAGAATAGTTACCTTTGTGCCCACCTTATTATAAAAGGATATCCCAATGAGTCCATTGAACTTTACTCACATTTTGACACAGGCAGTCGATGAACTATCGGAAAGTTCGTCTTACAGAGGACTGTTTCATCAGCACACGGACGGTAATCCATTGCCTTCGGCCAAAGCGTTGCATGACATCGTAGAGCTGTCGCGTGCCATACTTTTCCCCGGTTATTTCGGTAATTCCACAGTCAACAGTCGTACCGTAAAGTACCACATCGGAGTGAATGTTGAACGTTTGTTCGACTTACTGACCGAGCAAGTGCTTGCAGGTCTTTGCTTTACCGGCGACGGCGAATGCAGTTGCTGCACCGAACTCCAACGTGAAGAAGCTGCGTTGATTGCCGCCAAGTTCATCAGCCACCTGCCGGAAATGCGCCGTGTACTGGCTACGGATGTAGCGGCTGCTTACAATGGAGACCCTGCCGCACATAGTTTCGGAGAAGTAATCAGTTGCTACCCAGCCATACGCGCCATCAGCAATTACCGTATTGCGCACGAACTGCTGAGGCTCGGTGTTCCTCTCATTCCCCCGCATTATCACCGAAATGGCCCATAGCGAGACGGGAATAGATATCCACCCGGGTGCCGTCATCGGCAGCCACTTCACCATAGACCACGGAACAGGTGTGGTAATTGGTGAAACATGCATTATCGGCAATAATGTGAAACTGTATCAGGGAGTGACGCTGGGTGCCAAGAGTTTCCCACTGGATGCTGACGGCAAGCCGATCAAAGGTATTCCACGCCATCCGATATTGGAAGACAATGTTATCGTCTATTCCAATGCCACCATCCTGGGACGCATCACCATCGGACAGGGTGCCACAGTAGGCGGTAATATCTGGGTAACGGAAAATGTGCCGCCAGGAGCGAGAATTGTACAGACTAAAGCAAAAAAATAACCGCCGCGCAGGTCAAAGCAACCCGTTTGCAGGACACAAGTGTTCCGGCAGAACGACACAAGTATTTCAGAAAAGCCACACAAGTGTTGCATACGGAAAGTACAAGTGTTTCAGAAGAGAGAGAAATTGAATATATAATTATAAAGAAAAACAAAACAAGATAGAAGAAGTTGCAACAACTTCAGCCATCAAATTGTAAATCGTAAAATCAAAAACAAATAAATGGAATCCTTTCAAATGATTGCCAAAACCTTCCAAGGACTGGAAGAAGTACTGGCACAAGAACTGACTGCATTAGGAGCAAACGACATAGAAATAGGCCGACGCATGGTGTCTTTCAGTGGAGACAAGGAAATGATGTACAAAGCAAACTTCTGCCTGCGTACAGCAATACGTATTCTAAAACCAATCAAAAGCTTCACTGCCAAGAACGCCGATGAAGTGTATGACCAAATCAAAGCTATCTGCTGGGAAGAGATCCTGAATGTAGAAAAAACCTTTGCCGTAGATGCCGTTGTATTCAGCGAAGAGTTCCGCCATTCCAAGTTCGTTTCTTACAAAGTAAAAGATGCCATTGTGGACTATTTCCGTGATAAGTTTAACAAACGCCCGTCCGTACGCATCAACAAACCGGATGTATTGCTGAATATACACATTGCACAGACCACTTGTACGCTCTCTCTCGACTCATCGGGCGAGTCACTGCACCGCCGCGGGTATCGCCAGGAAGCGGTAGAAGCTCCGCTAAACGAGGTACTGGCTGCCGGAATGATATTGATGACAGGATGGAAAGGCGGAATGTGATTTAATAGACCCGATGTGTGGTTCGGGTACAATTCCCATTGAAGCGGCACTGATTGCACGCAACATTGCTCCGGGAGTGTTCCGCAAGGAATTCGCTTTTGAGAAGTGGAATGACTTCGATCAGGATTTGTTCGACATGATTTACAATGACGATAGTCAAGAACGCGAATTTACGCATAAGATATATGGCTACGACAATAACCCGCAAGCTAATGAAATAGCTACACACAATGTGAAAGCGGCAGGTGTATCGAAAGATATTGTCTTGAAGTTACAGCCGTTCCAGCAATTTGAGCAACCCGCGGAGAAATCAATGATCATCACCAACCCGCCTTATGGAGAACGTATCTCTACCAACAACCTGCTGGGATTGTATCAGATGATAGGCGAACGCCTGAAACATGCTTTCATCGGAAACATGGCATGGGTGCTTTCTTACCGTGAAGAGTGCTTCGACCAGATAGGACTGAAACCGACCGCCAAGATACCTCTGTTCAACGGTGCACTGGAATGTGAATTCCGTAAATACGAGATTTTCGACGGTAAATACAAGGAGTTCAAGAAGCAGGAAGGTGAGGGTGAAGGCGAAAACGAAGAATCCGGCTTCAAGTCTAGAGAACCGAGAGAATTCAAACCGAGGGGAGAAGGACGGGATTTCAAACCAAGAGAATCTCGTAAACCGGGCGAATTCAAATCCAGAGACGACAGACCGAGGGAGTTCAGACCAAGAGACAGCAAACCTCGTGAGTTTGGTTCAAAAGAAGATAGGCCGAGAGGTGAGTTCAAGCCGAGGGAGTTCCGCAAGGATGGAGACCGGGAACGGAAACCGTTCGACAGGGAACGCCGTCCGGGAGGAAGCGGAGAGTTTAAGCCGAAAAGGGAGTTTAAGCCGAGAAAGAGGGAAGACGGGGAGTAAGTTGCTGAGAAACAGTTTGAGGTCACAAATTGTGACCTCAAACTGACAAAACATAAAAGAGATAAGTTACAAGTATCAACTTGATATTCCAAATTGGGAGTTCAAGTCAAGGAAGTAGAAGATAACTTATTGGTAGACAATATAAGGTCGCAAATTGCGACCTTAAAAGGACAAGGCATAAATGGATGATCTAATTATTATAGAGAATAAGATATACGAAATCAGAGGTCAGAAGGTGATGCTGGACTTTGATTTGGCGGAGATGTATGAGGTAGAAACAAAATACCTCAAACAAATGGTAAGAAGAAATGCAGAGCGATTTCCTGAAGATTTTATGTTCCAATTATCAAACGAAGAAGTTAACTGTCTGATTTCCAGTTTGAGGTTGCAAATTGCAACCTCAAACAAAGGCGGTACCCGCTACTCCCCTTTCGCCTTCACCGAACAAGGCGTCGCCATGCTTTCCGGCATCCTCCGGAGTCCCAAAGCCATCGAAGTCAACATCAACATCATGCGCGCCTTCGTCCGTATGCGACAATATCTTCTCTCCCACGCCCCAAAGAAAGAACTTGACGAACTAAGAAAACGTATTGAATACCTGGAAGAAGACGTCACTTCCGACAGAGACAGTTACGAGAAACAGTTTGACGAACTCTTCTCTGCCTTTGCCAAGCTGAGTGCCGCCGTACAAGTGAAAAGCACTCCGATGGGCAGAATAGAAATAAAAGGATTCAGAAAAAGAGAATGACAATAAATGACTATGAACATGAAGATAATCTGTAAATGGATGGGAATAGCGCTATTGGCGTTACCCACTCTCTTTGCAACAAACGTTATGGCACAAGATTTAAAGAAACCAACGCTGGAAGATTTGCTTCCTGGCGGAGAAACGTATCGCATTGCTGAAAACAAATGGTATCAGTGGTATGGTGATGCCGCATGCTTAGAATTGGGTATCGACAGTATAAAAGGCATTTGGGCAGTAAATGGAGTAGGAGCAAAAAGCAGGAGAAAATTTCACAGTCATTACCCTGAAAGAGGCCAATAAGCTATTGGCAGAAAAAGAGTTAGGAAAGTTGCGTAACTTCTACTCCGCAAAGACCATCAATACTCCCCCACAGTACTGTTATTGGAATTCTGCTCCAAGTAGACCCACTCCTTTTGCTGAACACCGGTAAATACCGCGTACTTATCGACTGGAAAAAGAAAGAGTTAATTTGGAACCAACCGTGTCCCGCCCAAGCTGCCAATGAAGATTGGAACGAAGTGAGCCGCCACTTGGCCTATACACTCAACAACAATCTCTACGTAATGACCAATGACGGACAAACTCGTCAGGTAACCACCGAAGCTGAAGGTATCGTATGCGGCCAAAGCGTACACCGCAATGAATTTGGTATCAACAAAGGTACCTATTGGAGTCCCCAGGGAAACCTGCTCGCTTTCTACCGGATGGATGAGAGCATGGTAACACAATATCCATTGGTAAACATCACAGCACGCATAGGTGAACTGAATAATGTACGTTACCCTATGGCAGGCATGACAAGCCATAAAGTAACGGTAGGCATCTATAACACCGAAACACAGAAAACGGTCTATCTGAACACAGGTGATCCCACAGACCGTTATTTTACCAATATCAGTTGGGCTCCGGATGCCAAAAGCATCTATCTTATCGAATTGAACCGCGACCAGAATCATGCCAAACTATGCCAATACAACACCGAGACCGGTGAATTAATGGCTACTCTCTTTGAGGAAACGCATCCCAAATACGTAGAACCTCAACACCCCATCGTATTCCTGCCATGGGACAACAACAAGTTTATCTACCAAAGCCAGCGTGACGGATTCAATCATCTCTATCTATACAATGTAAAAGGAGAATTGCTGAAGCAACTGACCCAAGGCGAATGGTTGGTACAACAAGTATTAGGATTCAACCGGCAGACGCAGCACGTCATTATTCAGAGTACCGAAACTTCTCCTCTACAAAGCAATATTTACTCTGTCAGTCTGAAGGACTGTAAACGAAGCCTTTTAGGAAACTCTGAAGGAATTCATTCGGCACAGCTATCCGGCTTTATGGGTACGCATCTCATTGACAAATCTTCTTCGCCCACTTGCCCCCGTAGCATAAAGATAATGTCTGCCAACCCGAAAAAACATCGGGAATATACACTGCTTACAGCAGAAAATCCGTTCAAGGGCTTCACTATGCCAAATATAGAAACCGGTACCATCAAGGCGGCCGACGGCGTGACCGACCTCTACTACCGCCTTGTGAAACCCGCAGACTTCGACCCGGCAAAGAAATACCCCACCATCATCTATGTATATGGCGGTCCGCACGCACAGATGGTCACCGGTGGCTGGCAAAACGGTGCACGCGGCTGGGACATCTACATGGCAAACAAAAAGGTTATATCATGTTCACCCTTGATAATCGCGGAAGCGATAACCGTGGTCTTGAATTTGAAAATGTCACCTTCCGCCATCTCGGCATCGAAGAAGGAAAAGACCAGGTGAAAGGTGTGGAATTCCTGAAAAGCCTGCCTTACGTAGACGGTAACCGCATCGGTGTACACGGATGGAGCTTTGGCGGACACATGACTACAGCCCTGATGCTCCGCTATCCGGAGATATTCAAAGTAGGTGTTGCAGGCGGGCCGGTTATTGACTGGGGATATTATGAAATTATGTACGGAGAACGCTACATGGATACGCCGCAAAGCAATCCGGAAGGTTACGAACAATGCAACCTGAAGAATCTGGCAGGCAACCTGAAAGGACATCTATTACTGATTCACGATGACCATGACGATACCTGTGTGCCACAACACACACTTTCGTTCATAAAAGCCTGTGTGGATGCACGCACGTATCCCGATTTATTCATTTATCCCACGCATAAGCACAATGTCATAGGACGTGACCGAGTACATCTGCATGAGAAGATAACAAGATATTTTGAAGACAATTTATAAAATAAAATAGAAGCAATAAATTAAACGAAATATAAAGATGAAGATATTATTATTAGGAAGTGGCGGCCGCGAGCACGCTCTGGCATGGAAAATAGCCCAAAGCCCGAAAGTAGAGAAACTTTTTATCGCCCCCGGTAATGCCGGTACCAGTGCAGTAGGCGAGAATGTAGCTATCAAAGCTACCGACTTCCCTGCCCTGAAAACTTTCGCCCTGAAAGAAAAAGTAGATATGATTGTGGTAGGTCCCGAAGATCCGTTGGTAGAAGGTATCTACGACAACTTTGCCGGAGACGCCGCCACACAACATATCGCCATCATTGGCCCTACTGCCAAGGGTGCCCAATTGGAAGGCAGCAAGGAGTTTGCCAAGGGTTTCATGGAACGTCATGGCATCCCCACCGCCCGCTACAAAAGCATCAATGCCGAAAATCTGGAAGAAGGACTCGCTTTCCTTGAAACCCTTGAAGCACCCTATGTGCTGAAAGCCGACGGTCTTTGCGCAGGAAAAGGCGTACTGATCCTTCCTACACTCGAAGAAGCCAAAAAGGAACTGAAAGAAATGCTTGGTGGTATGTTCGGTCAGGCCAGTGCCACGGTAGTTATCGAAGAATTCCTCAGCGGCATCGAGTGCTCCGTATTTGTGCTGACAGACAGCAAAAACTATAAAGTGTTGCCCGTTGCCAAAGATTACAAACGCATCGGCGAAGGTGACAAAGGTCTGAATACCGGTGGTATGGGAAGCGTGACTCCCGTTCCTTTTGCCGACGAGGTATTTATGGAAAAAGTGCGTACCCGTATCATTGAGCCCACCATCCGCGGACTGCAAGAAGAAGACATCCTTTACAAAGGTTTCATCTTCTTCGGTCTTATCAATGTAAAAGGTGAACCGATGGTGATTGAATATAATGTCCGCATGGGTGACCCTGAAACAGAAAGCGTCATGCTACGTGTACAGAGCGACTTCGTGGAACTTCTGGAAGGTGTACGCGATGTGAACCTCGATACAAAGACATTGACAATGGACCCGCGTACGGCTGCCTGCGTCATGCTCGTCAGCGGCGGATATCCCGAAGCTTACGAGAAAGGTAAAGTAATGACCGGATTTGAAGAAGCTGCCGCCACAGACAGTATCCTCTTCCATGCCGGAACAGCAATGAAAGACGGCCAAGTGGTAACAAACGGCGGACGCGTGATTGCCGTATGTTCGTATGGTGAAACCAAAGAAGAAGCCCTTGCCAAGAGTTATAAAGTTGCGGAAATGATTCAATTCGACAAAAAGTATTTCCGCCGTGATATCGGCTTCGACCTTTAAAAGAGTGATAAGGTGATAGAGTGATAGGGTGATATTATCACTTTATCACCTTACCACAATTAATATTATGATACGAAGTAAACGACTACAGAACCGGATCACAGCGGGACGTTTCACACTGCCCGCTGCCATCCTCTTGTCATTATTCTGCTGGATACTGACCTCTATTCTATTGCCTGAAGTTCCGGTAATAAAAAGTAGTTATCCCCTGTGGGATACTATCATAGATGGATATATTCCGGCATGGGCAAGTACACCTTTAAGTTTCATCTTCTATGGCGTCGTCGGTTACTTCCTGATAGAACTAAACAATACTTTTGCCATCATCCGCATGCGGGCATCCGTACAAACGGCCATTTATTTCCTGTTCATATCCGTTTGTCCGGCTCTGCATCCAGTTTATGCCGGAGACTTTGCCTTGATAGCATTTCTTATATCCCTGTTCTTCCTGTTCAAGGGCTACCAACATCCCCGTCCGGCAGGCACCATGTTCTATTCGTTCCTCTTTATCGGGTTGGGTAGTCTGTTCTTCCCGCAATTGACACTGTTTATTCCCCTCTATTGGATAGGTGCATACGGTTTCCAGGCACTCACTCCAAAGAGCTTTTTCGGCAGTCTGGTCGGTTGGGTTTTACCCTACTGGTTTCTATTGGGACATGCTTACTTCCACGATGAAATGGACTTATTCTACCAGCCTTTCATCGAACTGGCAACATTCCACCCTATTAATCTATGGGACATCCCCTTGTGGGAAATAGCCACATTGGGCTATCTGTTCGTATTATACCTGGTCAGTTCCATCCACTGTCTGGTGGCAGGTTACGAAGATAAGATACGTACCCGCAGTTATCTGCATTTTCTTATTTTTCTGAGCTTCTGCATCTTTGTCTATATCCTGCTACAACCGATTCTGACGATTCATCTCCTGCCTCTGCTGCTGATAGGTGTCAGTATCCTGACGGACATTTCGTGGTGCTGACGAACAGTCGGGCTTCCAATGTGTTTTTCATTTGTGCCCTCGCAGGGCTTGTACTTTTATTCGGATTTAATATATGGACGCTTTTGTAGATTCGCTGGTTCAACTCCTGATAGACTGGGGCTATTTCGGCCTTTTCATCTCCGCTTTACTGGCGGGAAGCATCATTCCGTTCAGTTCGGAACTGGTAATGATAGCACTGGTGAAAGTGGGGCTGAATCCTGCCATGTGTATCCTCTCTGCTACATTGGGGAACACAATAGGTGGTATGACGTGCTACTACATGGGGCGTTTGGGTAAGATAGACTGGATAGAGAAATATTTTAAAGTAAAAAAGGAGAAAGTAGACAAGATGCAAGCTTTCCTGCAAGGAAAAGGTGCCCTGATGGCTTTCTTTGCATTCCTGCCTTTTGTGGGCGAGGCAATAGCCATTGCACTGGGTTTCATGCGCAGCAATGTATGGCTGACTACTTCATCCATGTTTGCCGGAAAGCTGGTGCGATACATCTTGATGCTGTTGGCATTGCAAGGAGTAATATCAATGTTTTAAGAGTTATGAAACGAATCATAGAACATACGGAAGACGGAAGTGCAACGCTGTTTGTGCCGGAACTGAATGAACATTACCATTCGGTGAAAGGAGCGCGTACAGAGTCGCAGCACATCTTTATAGATATGGGACTGAAAGCTTCGGCTGCACCCCAGCCGCATGTTCTGGAAATAGGTTTCGGTACCGGGCTGAATGCCCTGCTTACACTGGAAGCTGCCGAACAAGAAAAGCGTCCCGTACACTATACCGGTATTGAACTTTATCCTCTTGCTTGGGAAGAAGTCGATGTATTGGGATATAGTGACAACCTGCTGTTTAAGCAGTTACATACTGCACCATGGGAAGAGGATGTGAGAATATCCACGTACTTCACTCTGCGAAAAATACAGGCAGATGCAAATACAGTGAGTACCTTACCATTAAATCCCGATCTCGTTTATTTCGATGCCTTCGCCCCCGAAAAGCAACCTGAAATGTGGAACGAGCAGCTATTTCACTCACTTTACGCATCTATGAATATAGGGGGAATATTAACGACGTATTGCGCCAAAGGTGTTATCCGCCGTATGTTGCAAGCTATCGGTTTTCTTGTGGAACGCCTTCCGGGGCCTCCGGACGGAAAAACGGGAAATACTGAGAGCAACCAAGAGAACAAACAACTAAGTTATGTAATCATTAAAAAAATAACTTGGTATAAATGGGTGTTATATTTCTCCTACCGGAAAAATATTTTTTCCCAATAGGAGAAAAATTATCATTGATGTACCAGGCTATTTTTAAAGCGTTACTACAACAAATATTGGAAACCATAAATATAATAAAGAAAGAAATGAAACGAACATTCCTGTACATCCTCGCTGCTTTGCTTGCCACGTCTTGCAAGAATAACAGCGTTCAAAATAAGAATGAAGACGATAAACCCGTCATCACTGTTACCATCGAACCGTTACGCTACTTCACCGAAGCCATTGCAGGAGATAAGTTCAACGTTGTCAGCATGGTACCCAAAGGTAGCAGTCCGGAAACGTACGACCCTACTCCGCAGCAACTTGTCGATCTTGCCAAGAGCAAAGCTTACTTCCGCATCGGCTATATCGGTTTTGAACAAACCTGGATGGATAAGCTGACAGACAATGCGCCGCATTTGCAATTCTTCGATACTTCCCGCGGTATCGATCTGATTTTTGATTCCTCTCACGTCCACCACCATCACGGTGACGACGAAGCGCATGCCCACGATTCTATTCAGGAAGATGAACACCACATTCTCGGCGTAGAGCCACATATCTGGAGTTCCGCTTACAATGCGCAAATTATTGCCGGAAACATTGTAAATGCCCTGTGTACCATCGACAAGAATAATGAAGAAACCTACATGGAGCGTTATAAAAACCTCTGTAATCAAATAGAACATACCGACAGCCTTATCTGCCACATGCTCTCTGCCCCCCAATGCGGACCGTGCCTTTATGATTTATCATCCGGCATTGTCCTACTTTTTTGCGCCGCGACTACGGTTTACATCAGATTTCTATTGAAGAAGATGGAAAAGAGCCCTCTCCTTCCCATCTCAAAAACCTGATAGACACCTGCAAGGAGGAGAAGGTACGTGTCATTTTCGTACAACCCGAATTCGACCGTCGCAATGCAGAAATCATAGCAAAACAAACAGGAACGAAGGTAGTTCCTATCAATCCGCTTTCTTACAATTGGGAAGAAGAGATGCTGAACATTGCCAGGGAACTGGTCGTTAAGAAGTAATCGGAGACTGTAAATAGAGTAAAGAAATGAATACGCCCCTTATCGAAATAAAAAATCTCAGCGCCGGTTATGACAGCCGTACAGTGCTGCGTAATGTAAACCTCACCGTTTACGACCGGGATTTTCTGGGTATCATCGGCCCCAACGGTGGCGGAAAAACAACGCTCATCAAGTGTATTCTCGGCCTGCTGAAACCTACAGCAGGAGAAATCTTATATAGTGATAAGCGATTCGTGACAAGTAACAAGCAGGGAAGCACAGCGCAACGTCCGGCACTGACAGCCAATCGCTCCGTTCTAAAAATGGGGTATTTGCCTCAATACAATAGCATTGACCGTAAATTTCCTATAACAGTGGAAGAAGTGATTCTTTCAGGACTCAGTTCACAAAAGTCACTGATTTCACGCTTCACTGCGACGCATCGGGAAAAAGCCCGGCAAGTGATTGCCCGCATGGGATTGGAAGGTCTGGAAAAACGTGCTATCGGTGCATTGAGTGGCGGACAATTGCAACGTGCCCTACTAGGACGTGCCATCATTTCCGATCCTGCACTTGTTGTCCTCGACGAGCCCAGTACGTATATAGACAAGCGATTCGAAGCCCGGCTTTACGAATTGCTGGCTGAGATTAACCACGACTGCGCCATCATTCTTGTCAGCCATGATATCGGCACAGTACTGCAACAAGTGAAGTCCATCGCCTGTGTGAATGAGACGCTGGATTACCATCCCGATACGGGTGTAAGCGAAGAATGGCTGGAACGGAACTTCAATTGCCCGATAGAACTGCTGGGACATGGAGCTCTGCCGCATCGCATATTGGCGGAACATAAACACGGAGATGGAGATGGATGCTGCAACTGTGGACATTGAAAAAAAACAGGGAAGGATACAAATCATTACCAGAACAGATACAAAAAGTGGTGTTTTGCACATATTTCAGACAAAGTTATACATAGATGTATTATACATGAATGTATAATTTGTATATTTATCTTTGGAATCAAGCCTTGAATTATGTTCATTATGGATAAGAAATGGAGCAAATGATAGCGGTACTATCAAAAGCGAACTGATAAATCATCATTTCATTCCTATCCGCACAGAAATGAACTAAAGATTGCTGATGAGCTTTTTTATTAATCTACTGATAATCAATAAATAGTATTTACCGACTGTTTACTGCAAAATGTAAAAGCATTTACCGCCGTATGTAACGGCTTTTACCCCTTATTGTAACGACCTTTACCTCGGCATGTAACGGTCTTTACCGCGGTATGTAAATGGAGTTACCGTGTGGAGTGAACAAAGTTACCATTTGGGGTAAACTGAATTTTCATGAAACTTTTATCTACCAAAAATCAATGTATATCTTTTAACCTATCCTAATAAATATGCCTTTGCCTCCACAGTTTTAGCAGTTAAATCACTATATTTGCGCCCGTATACGCTAAAATACAGAGATATAACTTAAAAACATAACGAATTATTTCCGAATGAAACAGTACAGAACCGTAAACAACCTCGTAGGTTGGATTACTTTCATCATTGCAGCCACGGTCTACTGCATGACTATAGAACCGACTGCAAGCTTTTGGGACTGCCCGGAGTTTATCACTACCGGCTACAAACTGGAAGTAGGACACCCACCCGGAGCACCTTTCTTCATGCTGGTAGCTAACCTGTTCTCACAATTTGCTTCAGACCCGAGCACCGTTGCTAAAATGGTGAATTATATGAGTGCACTGATGAGTGGCGCTTGTATCCTGTTCCTATTCTGGAGCATCACGCATCTGGTACGCAAACTTGTTGCTACAGATGAAAATAATATTACTAAAGGACAGTTGATTACCATCATGGGTAGCGGTCTGGTAGGCGCACTGGCATATACATTCAGTGATACTTTCTGGTTCAGTGCCGTTGAAGGTGAAGTTTATGCATTCTCTTCTCTCTTCACAGCCGTTGTATTCTGGCTGATACTGAAATGGGAGGATGTGGCGAACGAACCTCACAGCGACCGCTGGCTTATCCTCATCGCTTACCTGACGGGACTTAGTATCGGCGTACACTTGCTGAACTTGCTCTGCTTGCCTGCCATCGTACTGGTTTACTATTACAAAAAGTGCCCAACGCAAATGCTAAAGGTTCATTACTGGCATTGCTTGCTTCCGGCAGGTTAGTAGCTGTCGGGCTCTATGGTATGGTACCGGGTATTGTAAAAGTAGGCGGCTGGTTCGAACTGTTTCTGCGTAAATACGTTAGGAATGTCCTTCAACAGCGGTGTAATGGTTTATATCATTGTGCTGGCAGGTTCCATTATCTGGGGTATATACGAAAGCTACACGGAGAAAAACAAGATGCGCATGGCCATCTCCTTCGTGTTGACTATCGCCCTGTTGGGTATCCCATTCTACGGACACGGAACAAGTGCAGTAGTAATAGGCATTATAGTTATCGCTTTCTTGTTCTTCTATCTCAGCCCGAAGATGCAGGCAAGCATGAAAGAGAAATACCGCATTTCCGCACGTACGCTGAACACATCATTGCTTTGTACAATGATGATCGTCATCGGATATTCTTCTTACGCCATCATCGTGATCCGCTCTACAGCCAATACACCGATGGATCAGAACTCACCCGAAGATATCTTCACGCTGGGTGAGTATCTGGGACGTGAACAATACGGAACCCGTCCGCTGTTCTACGGACAAGCATTCTCTTCTAAAGTTGCCCTTGATGTGAAAGACGGTTATTGCGAACCGCGCGTTTCATATAGTGGTACCAAATTTATCCGCAAAGAAAAAAGCTACGCCCGATGAAAAGGATAGCTATATCGAAATTCCCGGACGTATTGAATACGAATATGCCCAGAACATGCTTTTCCCGCGCATGTACAGCAGTCAGCACGCCAGGGAATATCAAGCTTGGGTAGACATAAAAGGTAATGACATTCCTTACGACCAATGCGGACAAATGGTGATGGTGAATATGCCCACACAGTGGGAAAATATCAAGTTCTTCTTCACCTATCAGCTCAACTGGATGTACTGGCGCTATTTCATGTGGAACTTTGCCGGACGCCAGAACGATCTGCAGGGTAGTGGAGAAATAGAACACGGTAACTGGATCACAGGTATTCCGTTCATCGATAACTTCCTGGTAGGCGATCAAAGCCTGTTGCCACAGGAGTTGCAAAACAATAAGGGACACAACGTCTTCTACTGTCTGCCTTTGTTGCTCGGTATCATTGGTCTGTTATGGCAGGCATACCGTGGTCAAAAGGGCATCCAGCAATTCTGGGTGGTGTTCTTCCTATTCTTTATGACGGGTATCGCCATTGTGCTCTACCTGAACCAGACACCGAGTCAGCCGCGTGAACGCGACTATGCTTACGCCGGATCATTCTACGCTTTCGCAATCTGGATTGGTATGGGTATGGCAGGTATTATCCGCCTGTTGCAACACTACGCCAAGATGAAAGAACTACCCGCCGCAACACTGGTATCTGTTGCCTGCCTGCTTGTCCCCATACAGATGGCAAGCCAGACATGGGATGACCACGATCGCAGCGATCGTTACCTGGCACGTGACTTTGGCCAGAACTACCTGATGTCTCTGCAAGAAACCGGCAATCCGATTATCTTCACTAACGGTGATAACGATACATTCCCCCTATGGTACAATCAGGAGACAGAAGGTTTCCGTACCGATGCACGTACCTGTAACCTCAGCTACTTGCAAAACGGACTGGTACATCGACCAGATGAAACGTCCTGCCTACGACTCTCCGTCGCTGCCCATCACTTGGGACCGTATGGATTACGTGGAAGGGACCAATGAATACATCTCTGTACAGCCTGATTATAAAAAGAGCATCGACGCCCTCTATGCTGAGGCTGAAAAGCAGGCACTGAACGGTAATCCTGAAGCATTGGTGAATGTGAAGAAAGAATTCGGAGAAAATCCGTACGAACTTCAGAACATCCTGAAATACTGGGTACGCAGCAAGAATGATGACCTTAAGGTGATTCCTACAGACAGCATCGTGATGAAGGTAGACAAGGAAGCTGTACGCCGCAGTGGTATGATGATACCGGGTGACAGTATCCCCGACTATATGCACATCTCACTGAAAGGCAAACGCGCCCTTTATAAGAGCGAACTGATGATGCTTGAAATGCTGGCAGAAGCCAATTGGGAACGTCCTATCTACATGGCAGTCAGCGTAGGTACGGAGAACCACCTTGGTATGGGCAACCACTTCGTTCAGGAAGGTCTGACTTATCGCTTCACTCCGTTTGACACTGAAAAGACAGGTGTCAAATTGGATAGCGAAAAGATGTACGACAACCTGATGAACAAGTTCAAATTCGGTGGCATCGACAAGGAAGGTATCTATATTGATGAGAATGCTATGCGTATGTGTTATTCTCACCGCCGTATCTTCTCGCAAACTCATTGGCCAGTTGATACGCGAAGGCAAGACGGATAAGGCCAAAGCAGCCTTGGAGTACGCCGAGAAGATGATTCCTGCCTATAATGTACCTTATGACTGGCAAAACGGTGCTATGCAAATGGCAGAAGCATACTATCAGTTGGGTGAAAAAGAGAAAGGCGACAACATCATGAAGGCACTTGCCGATAAAGCTGTGGAATACCTCACATGGTATCTGAGCCTGGATGACCAACGCTTTGCAATGTCCAGCCATGAAGTTGTTGACTATCAATTGCCTATCCTCAGCACAGAAGTTAAGCTCATGCAGAAGTATAACTCAGAATTGGCTCCTGTATACGACAGCAAGCTGAACGAGCTATATCAAATGTGTGTTGACCGGATGAAATAAAGTTATTAGCAGATAGTGATTAGTGATTAGCGACTGTAGCCCCCCACTGCTAATCGCTAATCACTAATCATATAAATCCCTAACTACTAACCGCTAACTACTAACAATCGTGTTTATAGAACAACCTCCCGAGTTTGTCCGAAAGTTATATCCCGGTGCCATCTGGCGAATGGATCCGAACGAAAAATCCGTCTACCTGACTTTTGATGATGGCCCTATTCCCGAAGTAACCCCTTGGGTACTTGAATTATTGGATAAACACAATATTAAAGCCACCTTCTTCATGGTGGGAGACAATATACGTAAGCATCCTGATGTATTTCAGATGGTAATAGACCGAGGACACCGCATTGGCAACCATACTTTCAATCATATTCGCGGATTTGAGTATTTGTCCGACAATTATCTTGCCAATACAGACAAAGCGAACGAACTAATGAAAACAGACCTCTTCCGCCCACCACACGGGCATATGCGTTGGGGGCAATATTTCGTATTAAAAAGACGCTATAAAATCGTAATGTGGGATTTGGTAACCCGTGATTACAGTAAGAAGTTACGTGGTCCGCAAGTACTTGCCAATGTGATGAGATATGCAAGAAATGGCTCTATTATCACTTTCCATGATTCATTAAAATCCTGGAATAACGGAAACCTGCAATATGCATTGCCACGGACACTTGATTTTCTGGAAGAAGAAGGGTACGAGTTTAAGTTATTGTAATCCCAATTACATAGTTATATAAGAAATGAAGGTGTGTCAAAATAGGATTAGAACACAAATTACACAAATAATATTTTTTTTAGACTTCTGATAATCAGAGCTTATCTGATTGGTTATTTGCGTAATTTGTGTAATTTGCGTTCTTTTATTCAGTTTTGACACACTCTCATTTTTATTCTCTATACAGTATCCGATTACTTAATTGTCACCGTCAACGGATTGCGTACTTGCTGAGCATAATTTGCCATATATGCATTCCATGCTTCCGGAGTCTTGATGTCAGCCTTGTCCCAAGCTGCACCCCAGTAGTAAACATATTCTGAACCCGGCTCGTAATCGCTGATAGCCAGTACATGACCATCGGCACCACCACGCAGTTCATTCTTCTCCTTTTCAGGGAAAAGCAATGATTTAGCTTCTTTTACAGTAGCCGGGAAAGCAGCACCTACAAAAATCTTACCGTTGTTGTTATTCACATTATCTGTAGGATCTACATAGGTGATATAACCGTTAGCAGCATCAGCTACTACAGCACCATCCGGTTCGTGCAACACGATACCTGTAGCCACGGGAGTAGTCTCTTTCAGGTTATCATAAACCACAACTGTTTTATTCAAATGAGAACCTGCATCTAACGTAATAACACGTGTTTCAACTACTGTAGAGTCCCCCTTGATGTTCAGCGGATTATATACCAGCTTCACAGTGAAACGCAACGGACCATTGTCCAGAATATCCTGTGTTGCATAGCAATAAGGATATACGATTTCACCATCGGGCATCAGAGCAGCAGTACCACCACCCAGTGTAGGACCTACTTTATAACAGTCCAGGCCGTTTCCATGATCTACGTGATAAGAAACTGATTTATACAATTCCTGTGCAGCTTTCGGGTCAGTCTTCTTCAGTTCAGCAATCTTAGCTTTGGTCTCCGGGTTCAATTCGCTTGCATAACGAGCTTCTACAACTGGTTCAGTAGTATTGTACTTTGTCCAAACATCATAACCGAAGGCACGTTCACCACTCTTTTTTGCAAAGCAGGACCATAAGTACGGAAAGCAACCAAGTCGTTTTCCCAAGCTACGTCATCCACACGTTCAGGATAATATCTACCACAAGCCTTTACAGCGAAATTCTCAGGTGTACCTGCCTGAATAGTATAGACAGCTGTGTGCCATTCGCAGCTACGCTTGCAGGAAAAAATTACTTTTTCATCGTAAGTAATCTGATAGGGGGACCTGTTGTCCGTCAGCATTCAGAACTACAATCTGAGCTGTGTCAGCCAGTTTCAGTTGGTTAGAGATATCACTCATAGCCACTTCAACCATTTCATTGGAACGCTCCATTGCTAAAGGATTACTTACCGTTACAGTAACCACATCCTTAGTGTTGGTGCAGGCAAAACATACAAATGCTGTTGCCAGTAAAAGGAATAACTTTTTCATATTGCTTAATCAATTGATAATTGAAAACGGATAATAAAGATATAAATAATGGGAAAAATGGATAACTGACAGCATCAATTATCCATTTCCCATTATCTATTCATATACTTATTTAGGCTGTTTGCCAATGTAAGCCAGATACCACCGTCAACGTAGAGTACGTGACCGTTTACGAAGTCAGAAGCGTCGGAAGCCAGGAATACGGCAGGACCCATCAAATCTTCACATAGGAGTACCCCAACGTGCAGCCGGAGTCTTAGCAACGATAAATGCATCAAACGGATGACGAGAACCATCAGCTTGCGGTTCGCGAAGCGGTGCAGTCTGCGGAGTAGCAATGTAACCCGGACCAATACCATTACACTGGATGTTGTATTCACCGTACTCAGAAGCGATGTTACGAGTCAGCATCTTCAAGCCACCCTTAGCAGCAGCATAAGCAGATACAGTCTCACGGCCCAACTCACTCATCATAGAGCAGATGTTGATAATCTTGCCGTGACCTTTCTTTATCATAGAAGGAATAACGGCTTTTGATACGATAAACGGAGCATTCAAGTCTACATCGATCACCTGACGGAATTCAGCAGCAGACATTTCGTGCATCGGAATACGCTTGATGATACCTGCGTTGTTTACCAGAATATCAATCACGCCCACTTCTTTTTCTCAATCTGGGCAACCATAGCATTCACCTGCTCTTCATTCGTCACGTCGCAAACATAACCTTTTAGCGTCGATACCTTCAGCTTTGTAAGCAGCCAAACCTTTGTCTACTAATTCTTGTTTAATGTCGTTGAACACGATTTTGGCACCGGCTTGTGCGTAAGCAGTTGCCAAAGCGAAACCAATTCCATAAGAAGCACCGGTTACAAGTGCTACTTTGCCTTCTAATGAAAAGTTTACCATAATTTATTTACTTAGGTTTAATAGTTATTTGTTTCTAATTTACGATTCAGAGTCGTGATTTACTCAATATATTACTTCAGGTCGGTAATCAAAGAGAAATCCTGATCTCCATAATCGAAGGTTTTCACCGCCCATACCCCAAATGAAAGTATAGTTGTGAGTGGCAGCAGCACTATGGATAGACCATTCGGGAGACAGAACAGCCTGATCGCCCTTCATCCATACATGACGGGTTTCATCCACTTCGCCCATGAAATGGCAAACTGCATGGTCTTCGGGCACTTCAAAATAGAAATAAGCTTCCATACGACGGCTATGAACGTGTGCCGGCATTGTATTCCATACACTACCCGGAGCAAAGTTCTGTCATACCCATCTGTAACTGGCAGGTCGGCAATACCTGATTAACCAACATCTTATTAATATTACGGTGGTTGGAACCTTCCAAGCTACCCATTTCAGCAACTACTGCATCAGCTTTCGTCACTTTCTTATCAGGATAGTTACGGTGAGCAGTCAGTGAGTTGAAATAGAATTTAGCAGGATTCTTTTCGTCCTTGCTTTCAAAGGTCACTTCACGGTCACCTGAGCCCAAATAAAGAGCTTCTTTATAATTCAATTCGAATACAGCGTCTCCGGCTTTTACTACACCAGGACCACCTACGTTATAGATACCCATTTCACGACGAGTCAGGAAGAACGGAGCTTTCAGCGGATCGATAGCTTCCAGCTTCAACACTTCGCCTACCGGCATTGCACCACCCACAACCATACGGTCGTACATGGAATATACCATATTTACTTCGTTAGCAGAAAATACTTTTCTCAATGAGGAAATCACGACGGATGCGTTTGGTATCGTAACTTTTTGCATCTTCGGGATGCGCAGCATAGCGAATTTCATAGTTCGTTTTCATAATCCTATTACGTTTTAAAGTTTATAATAATCGGTTATTGGCATACTTCGTTTACGTACACGATGCAAATGTAGCAAAAGAAAACGTCAAAACATTGTGTTTTTGTCCCAATTATGTAGTATTATTGTTCAAATGGATAAAAATAGGAAATCTTTAACAGAAAATAATACAATAGAGAGAGCCATCAGAGTAATTCTAAAATCGAGTAGGAGGAAAACGAAGTAGTTTTCTTCCTACTTTCGCTTTCCGACCTCTCACTCCACCACGCATGCCGTTCGGCACGTGGCGGTTCTTTACTTACGATGCAATTTACTGTAATACTCCATCAAGGTAGGGTACCCCACTAGTTTCAATTTGTCATTATCCATGGCAGAAGTTAGGATTCTGCTCCCAGCTATACACCAATACCCTAAGCGAGTATTGGCATGTTGCCGCATAGAACTTACTGATGCCACACTTCTGCAAATTGGCAAACCGAGTTTTGACCTTCTTCCAGTATTTCCATATACACATGCGTATCCTACGACGAAGCCATTCATCTATACGTTTCAGATAACTCTGCATATCTGCCAACTGAAAGTATTCTATCCAGCTACGTATAAACAGATGAAGCTTTGATTTGCGCTGCTCATACCCCATACCATTACTTCTTCCGGTCAGTTCTTTCAAGCGAACTTTCAGTTTAAGGTAACTTTTTGGGATGGACAGATAAGCGACATTCGCCATTCTTTACATAAAAAGAATAACCCAGAAACTTCATGCCACGAACATAACCAACGCTGGTTTTATCTTGATTTACCTTTTAGGAAAAGATGTTTCTCAATAAAAAAAGCGCTTATGCTCTTCTTTTACACGCAGGGCAGAACGTTTACTCTTGCAGAAAATCATACAGTCGTCCGCATAACGCACAAACTTGTGACCACGGGATTCCAACTCTGTATCCAATTCATGGAGCATAACATTGCTCAGCAAGGGGCTCAAAGGTCCTCCTTGGACAGTTCCCTGAACACGGCTCTCGTAGTGACCAGCTACCATTGCCCCCGAGAGGAGGTATTTATGGACGAGGGAGATAACACGACCATCCTTCACGGTGCGTGACAAAATCTCTATCAACTTGCTATGATTAACTGTGTCGAAGAACTTTTCTAAGTCCAAGTCAACACAGTATTTATGACCACTATTGATATGAGATTGGGCGCGCCGCAAGGCTTGGTGAGCACTGCGTTTAGGGCGGAAGCCAAAGCTGTTGTCACTGAACTGGCGTTCGTAAAGCGGACTAAGCACCGGCTGATGGATTGTTGAATAAGACGGTCAATAACGGTAGGAATACCTAATTGACGTTTCTTACCTCCATCCTTGGGAATTTCAACCCGCCGGACGGATTGGGACGATAGCTACCGTCCAACAAAGAGTTTATCAGTTCGTCTTTATGGAGTTTCAGGTAAGGAAGTAAATCTTCCGTTTCCATCTTATCGACACCTCCACAGCCACCGTTGGCCACGACCTGCTTGTAGGCGCGGTTCATGTTTGCGGGCGACACAATACGTTCCAATAAAGCATCTTTGGTAAATTGCGCTTCCACGAGGTGGTTTTCAGTTATCCCAATAAAGGTCTGCACTCCGGCATAGCTTTCGGATTCCGTCCTATCCTTTGCCGGCAGTTATCACTCAATGTTGATATTTTCTGCATTCGTTCCTTCATCGGGTAACATTCATTGACTACTCGCTTAAATAAAGTTCAGACCTTCCCCGAATGCCGATTTTTTTTTTTTCGGGTACTATGTCGTCTGCTGACTTCTCACAGCGTTTTACCCGTGCTTCTGAAAAAAACATTCTGCATCGTCTGTGACCTCCCAGTTAAGAATCACATTCTTCCATCAGCAATACGTAACCGAACGAAGCACAACAT